>Ga0210409_10000422_pt1 | contig 71575 bp, 43 predicted proteins | sample IncBWH17MmetaG_FD_161649 | JGI IMG/M metagenome (GOLD analysis project Ga0210409, IMG submission 161649) | Forest soil microbial communities from Barre Woods Harvard Forest LTER site, Petersham, Massachusetts, United States - Inc-BW-H-17-M | ecosystem: Environmental > Terrestrial > Soil >... | reverse complement strand
TGTCGCCACGGAGCAGTTACTTTCAGTTTCCGGGCGGGAAGCTCCGCCGGGGAGGGACTCTCACCCTCTGTGCGCGCTCGCTCTCAAGCGCACTAGCCGTGGACTTCAGTCCACGGGGGGATGCGTCGATTGACATTCGCGTCGCGTAGCGACGCCTGAAGCTCCGGGCGCAGAGAAGGTGTCGGCCATCGCTGCGAGATGGACCGACGCGGGCCGCCCTGTAGCCGACAAGATACAGAATCGCCCAATCCCAAGAGAATCCATTAAGAAGGAAGAATTCTGTCTCACACCCATTATCCTCCTGCCGTCGAAGGGCTTGGGAGCAGTTAGCCCCAGCCCAGCAGATGCCCGACGCGCCAGGTAACGAAGGCCAGACCCCAGGCGAGAACGCCCATGTAAGCCCATTGAAACAACGGCCACTTCCAAGAATTGGTCTCGCGCCGAACCACCGCGACCGTGCTGACACATTGCAGGGCAAACACGTAAAACACCATCAACGTAACACCGGTCAAGGCGGTATAGACGGGAGTGCCATCGGCGCGCCGCTGCGTCTTGAGCATATTGGCCAGGCTGGTCATGCTGCTTTCCGTGCGGTCGTAGGTGCCGAAGTTATACACCGTGGCCATGGTGCTGACGAACACTTCGCGCGCCGCAAAAGAGGCGACGATGCCGATGCCCATTTTCCAATCGAAGCCGAGCGGGGCGATGGCGGGCTCAATCATGCTTCCCAGGTGGCCGGCGAAACTGTGCCGGAGTTTGGCGCCGGCTTCCTCGTTGTCGAGGGCGGTCAATTGCGCTTTGAGCTCGGGGCTTGGGAGGGCGGAGGCCTGGAGCGAAGCGCGCTTGCCGGCGAAATCTTTCTCGATGTCGGCGCTGCGCGGATACGTGGCCAGAAACCAAAGCAGGATGTTTATGCCCAGGATGACCGTGCCGGCGCGGCGCAGAAAGAGCCGGGAACGGTCCCACATGTGGCGGATAACCACTTTAAGGAGAGGCCGTTTATACGGCGGAAGCTCCATGATCAGCAGGGGCGGGTCGCCCTTGAGCAGGGTGCTCTTGAACAGCCACGCCATCACCAGCGCCACAATGATGCCCAGCAGGTACATCGCCAGCATGGTGAGGCCGGAGAGCTCCAGCACGCCCAGCAGCGTGGCGTTGGGGATGCAAGCGCCGATGAGCAAAGTGTAAACCGGCAGCCGGGCCGAGCAGCTCATCAACGGTGCAACCAGGATCGTCGCCAGCCGGTCTTTCGGGCTCTCGATGGTGCGCGTTGCCATGATGCCCGGAATGGCGCAGGCGAAGGAGCTGAGCATCGGGATGAAACTCTTGCCGTGGAGGCCGACTTTGCTCATCAAGCGGTCCATGAGGAAGGCGGCGCGGGCCATGTAACCGGTGTCCTCCAAGAAGCCGATGAACAAGAACAGCAATAAAATTTGCGGAAGGAACACAATCACCGCGCCGACACCCGCAATCACGCCATCGACCAGCAGGCTGTTGAGATCGCCTCGGGGAATGAGATGACTAACGACTCCGCCGAAGGCATCGATCCCCGATTGCAGCGCCTCCATCGGCAGACGCGCGAATTTGAAAATGCTTTGGAACATCAGCATCATAATCGCGATGAAAATGAGCGTGCCCCAGACTTTGTGCGTGAGGACCCGGTCCAGTTTGTCGCTGAAAGTTTCTCCGGGAGCCGCCAGTTCAGTGGTGACCTCCCGCTGGATCGCCGAGACGCTGACATAGCGCCGCTCGATGACCACGCCGCCCCAGTCGATGCCTGCGGCGTCCAGCCGTTGGCGCGCCGCGGCCACCGCCTCTTGAATCGCAGCCGGGTAATGGGCGACGCTGGAAGCGAGCGCCTTTTCGTTGCTGAGGATCAGGAGCGCGTCGGCGGTGGCCTGAGCGTGGCGTTCGCGAAAGGCATTCGCCAGCAAGACGGCGATGGCGTCGGCTTCGTTCCTCAGCGGAGCCGGCAAGTCACAGAATTGTTTCGGCTTAACCGGTTGAGGCTGGCGGAGCAAAAGAATCAGCTTCTGCCGGAGCTCCGGCAGGCCGCGGCCTGCGCTCGCGACGACCGGCACGACGGGTGCCCCCAACTCGGCAGCGAGTTTTTGGGTATCGACGTGATGGCCGTTGTTCTCCGCCACATCGACCATGTTCAGGGCGACCACGGTCGGATACCCCAGTTCGATCACCTGGGTAGTGTAGTAGAGGTTCCGTTGGAGGTTCGAAGCGTCCACCACGACCACAACGAGCGCGGGCGCCGGCAACTCTGGCAGGCGGTTGAGCAGTACGTCGCGCGAGATTTGCTCGTCCAGCGATTGCGGACTGAGGCTGTAGGTGCCCGGCAAATCGAGCACGCGCGCGTTGAGTTCGGTCGGCGCGCCCAGCAGCCGGCCCTCTTTGCGCTCCACCGTGACTCCGGCATAATTCCCCACTTTGGCGCGCAAGCCGGTCAGCGCGTTGAACAGGGTGGTCTTGCCGCTGTTGGGATTGCCTGTAAGAACGACGTAGGGCGGGGGTGAGGCGGGCGAAGCGGTTTTCTTTTCGCCGCCCCTCTTGGCGGAGGTTATTGGCAGGGGGGCCGTCGAGGGGTGCGGCGGGGGCGCGTCGGCCAAAGCCGGCTTCGCCGGCATAACGGGGTGGCCTTGCGCGCTGGGAGATCCGGAGCTCATCTCGACTTCGGCGCCGGCTGCCTCAGCCGTTGGGCCGGACGAAAATCTGCTCGGCCTCCTGTTTGCGCAGAGTGAGATTATAGCCGCGGACCTTGATCTCGACCGGGTCGCCCAGCGGCGCGAAGCGAACCAGTTCCACCAGGGTGCCGACCAGCAGGCCCATTTCCATGAGGCGTGGGCGGCTCTCCGGCGGCACTTTGATCTCGGCCACCGTCGCGGTATGGCCCAGAGCCACCGAAGTCAGAGGTTGAAAAGCGGAAGGCACGGCTCAGGCGGGTGAAGCCGGGACGGCCTCGACCATGATGGCATCGGCCAGTTTCCGGCTGATGCCGAGGCGCGCGTTGCAGACCTGGCAGATGAAGCTCGATTCACAAGCGATCAGCTTGATGATCTGCTCCTCTCCGAAGCCGAGTTCTCGCAGGCGGTCGGTAATCTCCGGCGCGGTCCAGAGCTGTTTGATACACACCGTGGTGCCGGCCTGGACCCGGCTCAGCGGGCAGACCTTCGGCCCGGCGCACTGGCCTTTGAGGATCAACAACGGCTGCGGATGCTCGCGATTCACTGCGGGGCAAATTAGGCTAATTGAGACTTGGTTGCAAGAAGGAATCGGCTGGAAATACCTTGACACTAAAACCGCAGCGCCTCCGGGCGGGACCATGACGTGGCCTTTCATCCCGCAGGGCGGGGCCATGCGCCAGATCACCGGCTCATAATCTGTCCGCTGGCCGCGAATGCTTTCGGCGCTGTCGTCGTCGCGTTACGACGCCCATTTGGCAAAAAACAACCAGCACGCCGCTGGCTGCATCCCGGCCGAGGTCCGGCATTTTTAAACTATAAAGGCCGACAACATAGCTGGGGCAGTCGCAGTCATTACCGAAGGCGAGCCGGGTGTTGAGAGTGAAATAGCCTCCAAAAACACCCTTCGTTAACCGGGACAGCGCCACGAGGTGGGCAAGGCGTTTGGCTGTTCAGTCTGACGTAGGTGAGCTTTGGATTCGCGCCGCGAGATGTTCGTAACCGAGAAGCTGCCCAAGCGTTCATAAAACCGTTGGCAGTGCCTGTGCTATGGTTGGCGTGTCGAGTTCAATTCTTTAACGATTGCCTGGGTCTGAAGTCAGGGCGCGGAGTTGCTGTTGGGCCTGGGGGTAGTCCGGGCGCAGTTGGAGCGCTTTGGTCAGGTGCTGGATGGCTTCCTGCTTGCGGCCCAATTGGACGAGCACGGCGGCCAGATTGGCATGCGTTTCGGGCGAATCAGGTTTCAGATCCAGCGCCAGCTCGAATTGACGCAGGGCTTCGGCCGGGCGGTCACGCCGGCTCAAGGCCAGGCCGAGGTTATGATGGGCCTGTGGTTTGGCGGGGTCGAGCCGGACGGCCTCTTCGAGTTGCTGAATGGCTTCATCGACCCGCCCGCTCCGGCCCAAAACCATGCCGAGGTTATTGCGCGCGTCGGGGTCTCGGGGCGCGAGGCGGACCGCCTGCCGGAGCTGCTCGATGGCCTGGTCGAGGTGGCCCTGGGCCTGCAGCGCCATCCCCAGATTCCCGTAGGCTTTGGCGTAGTCGGGCCTCGTTTTTATAGCTTCCTGGAATTCAGCGATGGCCTGGTCTAACGCGCCCTTCCGGCTCAGTTGAATTCCCAGATTGTTGCGGGCCAGGGCGGAATCGGGCTGCAAATCGATTGCCTCATGAAACTGGTCCATGGCTTCTTCAAGGCGGCCTTGGCGGGCCAGGATCTCCCCCATCGCATTGCAGGCGTTTGCGGCTTTGGGCCGAAGCCGATGGGCTTCCTGCAGTTCAGTCATGGCCTCGTCCAAGCGCCCCTGCGAAATCAACGCGATGCCGAGGTCGTAGTGCGCCACAAAATTGTACTTCGTGACGGCGAGCGCGCGGCGGAACAGGGTTTCGCTGTCCTTCCAGTAGCCAATCTCCTGGCGAGTCAGCGCGGTGCAGAGCAGCAGGAACGCCGCTCCAAGGAGTCCCGGCACGAGCCTGGTCCAGCCTGGTTTTGCCGGCTGGACCGGGTTGTTTCCTGGACCTGCCGTCGGTGCTGCTGGAGAGCCGGCGCCGGCGATCGTCATGGCCAGCGCCTCCGCTCCCCAGACCACGATTATGAACACGCTGATGCAGGGTATATAGGTATAGCGGTCGGCGAGCGATTGCCAGCCGACTTGAACCACGCCAATGACCGGCACCAGTGTCCCCAGAAACCAAAACCACCCGACCGGAAGATAGGGCGCCCGGCGACGGCCCAGCCAAACGAGCGACGTAATGGCCAACAGCAGCAGGGCTGCCAGCAACACGGATGAGGCCGGCCACGAGCCCGGGTGCGGATAGAACACTGCGAGCCGCGCGGGCCAGAAGATCTTTATGGCGTAACGAACGTAGGCGACCAGGGCGTTTTCCAGGCGATCGCTCACCGGCAGCCACTCCACGCTCCAAACCGTGCCGCCATGGCGCTGGGCCAGAAATGTGACCACGCTCACAACCGCAGCCAGCAGCACGAGCGGAATTTTTTCAGCGATCAGTCGTGGCCAGCCAGCAACCGGCACCCCGGATTTTGCGATGCCTTCCCAACGCCAGAGCGGCCAATAATCCAACAGCAACAGGACGAAGGGCGCCGTCACGAGCATCGGCTTGCTAAGCAAACCCAGGGTGAAAAAGAGTAACACGAGGCAATAGCTGAGGGCCGGGGGATTTTTGATTTTTGATTTTTGATTTTCGATTCCCGGTTCCGGAGCTCCCGGCGCGTCGCCGCCCTGCGCTATGTCGTGCACTCTTTCCGGACTGGCGGCCTCAACGGCCGGCGGTTGGGTGGCGGACTTTGGAATTTGGAATTTGGAATTTGGACTTACGGCTGTGGACTGTCGCGCGTACCGTGCATAAGCCCACAAGGTCAGCATGAAGAAGAATCCGCTGAGCACATCCTTTCGTTCGGCGACCCAGGCGACCGATTCGACCCGGAGCGGGTGCAAGCCGAACAGAGCGGCGACGAAGAAGCTGCGCCAGACTGAACCCGTCATCCCGCGCAACAGCAGGAACAACAACAACGTGTTGGCGGCATGAAACATCACGCTGGTGAGGTGGTGGCCCCAGGGTTTCGGGCCGAAGACCTCCCAATCGAGCATATGCGAAAGCCAGGTCAGGGGATGCCAGTTTGCTGCGGCGCTGGTGGTCAGCGCCCAACGCACATTCGCCCAGGTGAGTCCTTGCTGAACGTGGCTGTTCTCGGTGACGTAGACGGTATCATCGAAGTTGATGAACTCGTTGCGGGTTACTGGCAGAAACGTGCCGAGGACCAGCAGCACGAGCAGCGAGCCCAGCAAGCAGCAGGTGGTGCGGCGTTTCATTTCGAAGGCACCGACGCGAGCGCGCTCATTGAATCACCCGTTGGGCGCGCAGCAGGGTGCGGATACGATGTTCATCACGGATAGGCGAGCCGGGATCGAGGCTGTTGATTTGCACTCTCTCCGAGGCGTGAAGGAATAGCTTGTCTCCCAGGAAAATCCCCACGTGGAAAACGCGCTCCGGCTGTCCGCCACGTGCAGGCCGGCCAAAAAACAGCAGGTCGCCCTTCTGGAGTTGACTGAGGTTGCCGTCCAGCGGCACGGGCACGCCTTGGCGCGATTGCAGGCTGGCATTATGGTGCAATTCGATGCCGTTGAGGAAGAAGACCAGCTTGGTGAACCCGGAACAATCCAGGCCTTTGGGCGAATCGCCGCCCCAAAGGTACGGCCGGCCCATGAACCGGCGCCCCGTTCGCTCGATGTTGTCGGCGGTCGGCCGCCGTTGCGAGTTCCATTCCCGGTAGTCCTCGACGGATTTGGCCGGCAAAAAGCCGGTCCGGCCATCGGGCAGTTCGACCTGGACCCAATCGCCTCGGAGCGCGAGTCTCTTTAAAAGGTCGGCAACCACCACATCCGAGATCGGGTCGGCGCCGGGCTGTGGTTGCTCGAGGATGACGTCTTCAAACGCGGTTACGACCAGGAGCGGGGAACTGGTCCAAGCCGCGACCTCCTCTCGTGTGGCGCGGACGAAGGTTCCTTTTTCCAACCAGGCCGAATAACCGTCGGCGGTTTGCACGAAGTACCAAAGGTTGTTGGTGCTCCGCTTGAGCACCTGCACCACACCGCCCATCCAAACTTGGGTGTCCAGCTCCGCTTTATGGTCCGGCTGCCTGCGCGCACTGGCAACACTCAAACAGGAAATCCCCCAGGTTCGGTCACCCAAATCCGCACTATTCGCGACGGCACCCATTCCCTCGCCCGGGCTTGGAGTTGTCGGAGCTGAACACCCGGCGACCAGTGTCGCCAGAGCAATTATTTCGAGAAGGACCAATCCTCCCGGCAATAACTTCTCGATCTGCCTCATGCGTTGGATTCACCAATACTGGCCCCAGTTCCGTCGGTCAACGCTGCTTTGGGCAGGCATTTACGAAATGTTTGGCTGGCGCAGCCGCGGACTCGTATGCTCAAAACCGATTGAAACTCAGGAAACAAACCCAGCGAGTGCTCTTGCAATCAGCCGTCGCGTTCGTGCTCGCTTCGGCCTCCCTCCAGGCGTCCCCGCCTGAGGACTTCCCTCATTTCCAGATTCCGGGCCACGAACGAGAAACCGCGAGAGTCTTTCTTTGACCCAGGTCAAGACAAGGCCGACTCAAATGGGGCGGGGACGGCCACGTCCCTGTGGAGCGTTGGTCGGGAGCCGCTGTCGGGACGTGGCAGCCCACGCACAAGTACCAGCGGGGACGTGCCCGTCCCCGCCCCGGTTGCATCGTCCGTTGTTTCCGTTTACGCAAAACTTGATTTGCATCAAGGCTCGCGTCGCAGCGACGCGCTACCTTGTCACCGTCATGAGCAATAAAATCGTCACCTTGGACGTGCGTCAGATCCCTTGCTCGGTCAAGCACGGGCTGATCCTGAAGAGCTGGTTCAACCTCGCGGTGGGAGATCACTTTATTCCGCTCAACGACCATGACCCGGTGCCGCTGCGCTACCAGTTCGAGGCCGAATTTCCAGGCGCTTTCACTTGGGAATATGTCGAACGAGGGCCGCAAGATTTCCGCGTGAAGGTCACCAAGCTGGCTGCCGTTGGCGCTGTCGAGCTGGAAAGCCCATGCGGCGGGAATTGAGCTATTCCAGAGAATGATCTGGGAATGTGAATGAGGCGGCGCCCGGTCGGGCTCGGCCTCCATATTACCTCTCACTCTCGGTGATAGAGTTTTTGAGTCCGTCGTTAAATGCTTGCTCGCGAAGGAGACTTTCGAGCGTCAAGTGCATTCGATACCGCCAATAATTGTTAGGGTTGGCAGGGACATTGATGCGCTCGTCCTCGGGATGGTCCCGGCGCAGTCGGTCGTCCATGCCGAGCAAGTCCTGCAACTGGAAGATGCTCCACATGGCCGGAGACTCCAGATGCTGTGATACGATCGCTTTGTTCAGCCAAGGTTCGCATTCCTCAGGTGCGTCTCCGGGCTGACCCAATTCCTGGTGGTAGAATTTCCGGATCAAGTTCCGGTCCTCTCTCCACCACCCGCGCATGGTGCTCATGTCGTGGGTGGAGGGAGTCACGACGCTCAAGTAGGGCGCGTCTTTGGGACGGGAAAACTCCTGGCCGAGCGCTTTGGGCATGCGCTGGATTTCCAGGCTCAGCAGTCCGAGTTGGGTCATCACCTCGGGTACGCAAGCCGGCACCATGCCCAGGTCCTCTCCGCAAACGAGCATGTTCGTGACTCGCTTCAAAGCCGGCAACTTTCGCAGCGCTTGCTGCTTCCAAAAATCGTCCTGGCGGCGGAAAAAATAATCGACGTAAAGGTCCTGGAGTTGCGCGCGCGTCTGCGCGTCGAGGTTTTGAAACGAAGAAGTCGTTTCGATACCGAGCCGGAAATGGTATTGCTGGCCTTGCGAGCCTTCCACCTCGAGGAGGATAACGTTGCTGATGAGGTCAAAAAGGCCTTGCTTGAGTTTCGCGTTGCGGTCGCTGGCTTCGAGCGCGGCAAAATACCGCTCGACCTGGCGTTGGGTCGCAAACTCCGGTCGCAGGTTGTAACCGGCAGACCCCTCAGAAAAAAGAAAATCGTCCTTTACGATTTGGTGGTCGGGGCCAAATAACTCTGAGAGCACCCGGTCGGTGATGTAGGGTTTACCATAGCGGTCGCGATCGAACCAAATGCCGCGGAGGCTGAATTCATTGAGGTGGAGCGGCAGCGCGGGGACGAAGTAACCCAGGATGCCTTCCACCGCATGCATCGGGATGCTCCAGATTCGGAAAAAACCGAGGATATGGTCGATGCGGAAGGCATCGAAATAACAGGCCATTTGCTCGAAGCGGTGCCGCCACCAGGCGAAGCCGGCTGCCTCCATTCGCGGCCAATTATACGTGGGGAAGCCCCAGTTCTGGCCCTTGGCCGAAAACGCATCCGGCGGGGCGCCTGCCTGGACATCGAGATTAAACAGCTCGGGCGCCTGCCAGGCATCCGCGCCGTAGCGATAGACGCCGATGGGAATATCACCTTTCAAGATTACGCCTTTAGCGTGCGCGTATTGAGTGGCCTCCTGTAATTGGAGGTGGAGATGGAATTGGACGAAGTAGTTGAACGCGATGTCGTGAGAGGGGGTGGAGCCTTCGGCTGCCAGCAGGGCGACTTCGTCTGCCTGGTATTGCCGGTTTGATGGCCACTGATTGAAATCAGCCGTGCCATGCTTGTCCCGGAGGTAACAGAACACAGCGTAAGGCGTCAGCCAGTGTTTGTTTTGGTCGAAGAACCGTCGATAGTCGTTGCGCTTCAACGTTTGGGCCCTCTCAAGAGGATAGATTTGTTGCAGAAAATCAAGTTTGGCCCTTAGAACCGCCTGGTAGTCCACGGTTGGGAGGGCATTTAACCGCTGCCTTTCAGGTTCCAAACGATCTAATAACTCCTTGTGCCGATCGCCGCCGACCTGGTGGAGGCTCAAATAGAGCGGGTGCAGTGCGAACGCCGAGATGGCCGCGTAGGGATAGGAATCTGTCCACGTGTGCGTTGCAGTGGTGTCGTTGACCGGCAGCACCTGGATAAGCTTTAAGCCGGTTTGCGCGCACCAGTCCGCCAGCATTTTGAGATCAGCAAATTCGCCGACGCCGAAGCCGTGTTGACTTCGCAAACCGAACACCGGAACGGCGACCCCGGCGCCTTTCCACGAGGTCGCCGGAAGCGCGGCGAAACCGTCGTTCACGATGGTTTGTTTATGGGGAGCGATAGTGTCGTGTACAGTGCGATTCGCGCCGTCTTCGTAGCGAACGAACGCCTCCCGCTCGAGGTCATAGATGCCGTACTTGTAGGCGATGGGAAATGCCTGCTGGCTGAGGTCCAACTGTGCGGTGAAGAAATCCTCATCCACTTGCCGGCTCAACAAAACGGGCTGGTCGGGGTTCCAGTTGCCCAGGACGGGTCCGTCGCCCAACAGGCAAACGGTCCGCCCTTTGGTGAGCAGCGGAGTCTTCACCCTGAACGTATGAGTAGCCGTCGGCGGGGCAGGGAGGTGAAGGTCAGTCCAGTTGGGCTTAAGCAAGATGGCTTTGAATGGCTCGGTGTAGAAGACGTTTTCGACATACGCGGGATCGTTCCACGAATCAATGATGAGGACCTGCTCTGAATTAAGGCGGGAGAGATTGACCACACGGCCCTGGTCCCAATCCTCGATCGTAGAGCTGTCGGGATTTCGAAGGATGTAGTGGTAGCCGATGTCCGCATTGGGCACGGCTGGTTCGGGGAGCACGAGGCTAGTCTGCCAGCACTGGTCGTTGAGGTACTGGAGTGGGAGCGCGTGCTCGACCTGACCTTCGCCGAGGACGTCATGATCGCCGATGAGCCACAACGATTGGCCGAACGTGGTGTGAAAACGAAGTTGAAAGGTGAGTCTCATGAACTCGCCGGGTTTGCATTCACTGGGAACGGCCAACAGTTGGCAGATTGTAGCCACTGGCAGTGAGGCCGGACGATTAGGCTCGACATGGGTGAAAGTTAATCAGGCGAGAGGAGAGTTGCCAGTGAATAGGCTTGCGCCACCTGGCAAACAGTGATGCAGTTGGTTTCGAGCAGCCGCTATGCAAAAACCTCGCTTAAGCTTCTGGCAGATCTGGAACATGAGTTTCGGGTTCATGGGCATCCAATTCGGCTGGGGTTTGCAGCTTGCCAACATGAGCGCCATCTACGCCAAGCTTGGCGCAGACCCCTCCAAAATCCCTATTCTGTGGCTTGCCGGCCCCATCACGGGCTTGTTGGTGCAGCCGATTATTGGCTCGATGAGCGACCGCACGTGGTGCTGGCTCGGGCGGCGCCGGCCGTATTTCACCACCGGGGCGATTCTTTCGAGCGTTGCCCTTTTCTTTATGCCGGACGCGCCCGCGTTGTGGGCCGCGGCGACCATGCTGTGGGTGCTCGACGCCTCCATCAATATCAGCATGGAACCGTTCCGGGCGTTCGTCGCGGACAAGCTGTCGGACGAACAACGCACCGTGGGTTTCGTGATGCAAAGCTTTTTTATCGGCATCGGCGCCGCGGTAGCCAACGCGTTGCCAGCGTTGCTGGGGCAGTTTGGAGTGACGGGCAACGCCTCCAACGGCGTGCCGCTGGCCGTGCTGTATGCGTTTAAGCTCGGTGCCGGGGTGTTCCTGCTGGCGGTCATTTGGACCGTGCTCGTTTCCCGGGAATATCCGCCGGAGGATGTGGAGGCATTCCAAAAGCGAAAACGCGAACACCTGGGTTTTCAGGTCCAGCCAATCTTTCTCCTCATCGGCGCAACTGCCGGCGCCTTGTTAGGCGCGACTCGCGGTGCTCTGGTGGACCATCACCTGACCCTCTGGCACGTCCTGGCAGGAGGAGCCATTGGTGCGGCCATTGGCGCCGTGCTAAGCGGGCCAGAGGTCTCTTCGGCGATTCGCGAGATGCCGGCGACGATGAAACAGCTTGCGCTGGTGCAGTTTTTCACCTGGCTGGGATTATTCTGCATGTGGATGTTTTTTGGTCTGGCAACCGCACAACAAATCTTTGGCGCCGTGGATCCGAAATCGCCTGCTTTCGATCAGGGAACCATTTTCGGGGGTGATACGTTCAAATGGTACTCAATCGTCTGTTTTTTCGTCGCTTTTGCCTTGCCGCAGGTCGCGAAGGTGACCAGCCGCCGCGCGGTTCACGCGCTCGCGCTGCTCGCCGGAGGACTGAGCTTGCTAAGTACTGGGCTCATCCATGACAGAATCCTATGGCAATGCACGATGTTGGGCGTTGGCATCGCATGGGCCTCGATCCTGGCGATGCCGTATGCGATGCTCTCTAGCGCTTTGCCGGCCCACCGCATGGGCGTTTACATGGGCATCTTCAATTTCTTCATCGTCATCCCTGAAATCCTCGCTTCGATTGCGCTGGAGCCGGTGGTGAAAGACCTTTTCGGGAACAGCCCTGTGAAAGTGGTCATGCTCGGCGGGGCGTCCATGCTGGTCGCTGCGGGCCTGACGATGCGGGTGAAGGACTCTACGGCAACGATTTCACCTGCGCCGAGCGGCGGTGAAGAGGCACGCTTGGCGGTCGAAAAAGCCGCTTGAGGAGGCAATTGGCTCGCGCGCCGGTCTCCGGCTTTGGAACGGCAACAGCGTCCAGCTCGTCCTGGAAAGTGAGTCTCGAACATTGAGGACGAGGGTGAGAAAGAGGAGGAGGATGAATCTTACGGAAGCGTGCGGTGATAAATGCGCCACTCAAAGCCGTTCAGCTTGAACAGCGGCAGCCCGGCGGGCGGGGCTTCGGGCATCCCCGAGAGCTTCACCGGTTTGAACTCCTGGTCGTGCATCACTTCGACCGAGCCGACCAGCGGCCGGTTGGAAAAATTGATCGCGACTACGAATTCATCCTTGCTATCCAACCGCATCAAAGTAACCAGATTCGCCTCATCGGAATTGCGCAGCCATGCCACGCGGTCATTGCGGAAGGCGCCGTAGGTTTTGCGTAGATTGATCAGGTCGCGATAAATCTGGCGCAGCGGCGGCCGGTCTTTGGGATGCCAGAAGACCGGGAGCTTCTCGAACAACGCCGGGTCGCCCGACTCGGTGGCGTCGCCCACCTCCATGCCATTGTAGAGCAGGGGCACGCCATCGAGGGTGAACATCAGGGCCGAGGCGGCCAAAGCTCCTCTGAGGCCAAATCGGGTGACGGCGCGGGCTTCGTCGTGATTGTCCGAAATCCGCATGTGAAATGACTCTCTTGGGAATTGTTGCAAGCTCTCTTCCCACGAGCGCCGGATTTCCGAGGCCGGCTTGCCCTTGAGCAGCACATCATTCAGCGCGCCGTGCAGCGGCCAGGAATAATCCGCGTCGAAGGCCTTGAGCAGGAGCTCAGGCTTGCTGGCTTCGGCGAGCAGCATGATATCGGGTTTGACCTTGGTGAGTTCGGCGCGCGCCTGTTCCCAGAAGCTGGTCGGCACCATGGAAGCGACATCGCAGCGAAAGCCGTCGAGATCGAACGTCGCGGGATCGATCCAATGCTTGAGCATCGTGAGCATATATTCGCGCAACCGGGGGTTGTCATAGTTCAACCCGGCCACATCGGTCCATTCGGGCACCGGCGGTATGATCTTGCCGGCAGCGTCCTGCTTATAGAACTCCGGGTGCTCCATCATCACGCTGTCCCAGGCGGTGTGGTTGGCGACGATATCAATGATGACCTTCAGCCCGCGTTTATGAGCCTCGGTGACCAGCCTTTTCAGGTCCGCTTCGGTGCCGTAATCGGGGTTGATGGCGTAATAATCCTTGACGGCATATGGGCTGCCGAGCGTGCCTTTGCGCATCTTTTCGCCGATGGGATGGATGGGCATGAGCCAGAGGATGTTCACGCCCAGGTCTTTTAACTCATCCAGGCGAGCCGTGACGCCGTTGAAGTTTCCTTCGGGCGAGAAATTCCGCGGAAACACCTCGTAGATCACGCCCTCGCGCAGCCACGCAGGCACGGCTCGCGCGGTCTGGCGGGAGAGATCACCCGCGGGTGCGGACGCGGAGCCGAAGAGCAGGCCGAGCACCAGGGACACTGCCGACCTTACAGTGCGGACCAAACCGGATGCTCGATTCATAAGCTGGTACATTTTTTGCGCCGTGAGAGATTAAGGCGCGAGCTGCGGCCTTTAGTCAAACTCTTTCCACGCATCCTGCCGGGTCAGTTTCGAGGGACGCACGCTTCCAATCGTGCGCCTGAACGCTGAAACCGAGCGCACAATCGGAATCGTGCGCCCCGGCCGGGCCGTCACTCCGGTCTTCCGCCCTGTGTCGCTTTCGCCTTGCGAGGCGGTCGAGCGGTTTGCTACAGATCAGACGCGCTATGGCAGCCATTGGTCGATTTCAGAAGGGCGATGAGATCTTTTACGCCAAAGTCGTGGACGGTGAGCTTTTCCGTCTTCGCGGCGACGTGTTCGGCTCGCCTTCCTTCGAAAAGAAAGCGAGCAGGCTCAAAGGCCTGCGCACGCTGACGCCGGTTGCGCCTTCCAAGATCATCGCTGTGGGGCTCAATTACGCGGACCATGCGCGCGAAAGCAACAAGCCGCTCCCGAAGGAACCGTTGTTTTGGATCAAGGCGACTACCTCGTTGCTGCCGGACGGCGGCAAAATCGAAGTTCCTTTTGCGAACCATCGCACTGACTTCGAAGCTGAGCTGGCCATCGTGATTGGGCGACGGGTGCGCAACGTCACCCCGGCGGCTGCGGCGCGCTACATCCTCGGCTACACCGCCGCGCAGGACATCAGCGACCGCACCATCCAAAACGCCGAAAGCCAGTGGACGCGCGCCAAGTCTTTCGACACCTTCACGCCGCTGGGACCGTATATTGAGACGAAGATCGACCCGCACGACCTGAGCATTCAGCTCTTCCAAAACGGCCAGTTGCGCCAGAACTCGAACACCAGCCAGCTCATTTTCAACTGCTTCCAGCTCGTCAGCTTCATCTCGACCAACATGACCTTGCTGCCGGGAGATATTATCCTGACCGGCACACCCAGCGGCGTGGGGCCGATCGATTCCGGCGACCGACTGGAAGTGCGGATACAGGGACTGGCGCCCCTGGTGAATACGGTGAGGTGACTTCGCACTTCCCTTTTCCTGCCTCCCTCTGCACACTTCGCCCCTCTTATGCGCTGGTCACAGACATTGATTCCGACTTTGAAGGAGATTCCCGCCGAGGCGGAGATTGTCTCGCACAAGCTGCTGTTGCGCGCCGGACTGGTTCGCAAGCTTACCGGCGGGCTTTACACCTTTCTGCCGCTCGGGCTCCGTGCACTGCGCAAAGTCGAGCAAATCGTCCGTGAAGAAATGAACCGGGCCGGGGCGCTGGAAGTCCTGATGCCCGCCTTGCAGCCGCCCGAGATCTGGCAACAGAGCGGCCGGTATGAGACGGCCAAGGACGTGCTGTTCAAAGTCCGGGACCGCGCGAAAAAAGAATGGGTGCTCGGGCCAACGCACGAGGAGGTCATCACGACGCTCGTGGCGGGTGAGATCAGCTCGTACCGCCAGATGCCGAAGAACTTCTACCAAATACAAACCAAATTCCGTGATGAGATTCGCCCGCGCTTCGGCTTGATGCGCGCTAAAGAGTTCGTCATGAAGGACGCCTACAGCTTTGACGCCACCGACGAGGCCGCGCAGGCCAGCTACCGAAAGATGTACGACGCCTACGCCAGGATTTTCCAGCGTTGCGGCCTCAAGACCATCGCGGTGGAAGCCGACACCGGCGTCATGGGCGGCAAATTCTCGCACGAATTCATGGTCCCGGCCGAAACCGGCGAGAACGAGGTGGCCTATTGTGAGTCTTGTGGTTACGCCGCGAACGTCGAAAAAGCTACGAGCGCTCCGCATGCGCAACCTGAGCCGTTGGTTGCTGCCGTCCAACAAGCCCAAACGCTGGAGAAGTTTGCCACCCCTGGCGTTGTGACCATCGAGGCTCTGAGCAAGGCCCCTCACAACGTTCCTGCGGAGCGGCAGATCAAGACGCTCGTGTACGTCGTCGAGAGCAAACCGGCGCTCATCCTGATGCGCGGCGACGACCAGTTGAACGAAGCCAAACTGGCTGGCGCGCTTGGTACCGCGCAAATTCGCCCTGCTGACGTGAGGAACCCGGCAGACATGGTGACCTTCACGATGCTTGGAGCCCTGCCAGGCAGCCTCGGCGCCGTAACGCAGACACTTCGCGGGCCGGCTGCAGAGATTCCCATCTACGCGGACGAACGCATGCGCGGCGCAGCAAACATGACGACGGGCGCCAATGAAGACGGGTTCCATTTGCGGCAAGTGGCCATCGGCCGGGACATCGCGGTCCGGCACTGGGCGGACCTGCGCCTGGTGCAGTCCGGCGAGCCTTGTCAGAAATGCGGCCAGCCGCTCAAAATCCGGCGGGCCATCGAGGTCGGTCACGTGTTCAAACTCGGCACCAAATACAGCCTGGCTCTCAATGCGCTTTTCCTCGACGAATCCGGCAAGCAACAGCCCGCGATCATGGGCTGCTACGGCATCGGTGTCACTCGCACTCTGCAGGCCGTCATCGAGCAGAGCCATGACGAGAACGGTATCATCTGGCCCATCAGCGTCGCGCCGCACACCGTCTGTATTACGCCCCTCAACGTCGCGCCCGAAAGTGAAGTCATGAAGCGCGCTGAGAGAATTTACGCAGAACTCACTGCGCAGGGAGTCGATGTCATCCTCGACGACCGGAACGACCGGCCCGGGGTGAAGTTCAAGGATTCCGAACTCGTCGGCTTCCCGATTCGCATTGGCATCGGTGAAAAGTCCTTGGCCAAAGGCGAGGTGGAAATCAAACCACGCGGCGGCGCGATGCTGCCCGTCAAGGCAGAGGAAGCGGTCGCCAAGGTTCTCGAATTGAGCCGTGCCGAGGGTTAGCGGGGCGGGGACGGCCACGTCCCCGTGCCCTGGGCTCCATCAACTTTCCTCAGGGACGTGGCCGTCCCCGGCCCGGTTCAGTTCGGCGCGCCGTACCTTCGTACCCGTCGGCTAGCCCGTCGTCGGTGCCGTGTCCAGGCAATCCCGCACTGCCTTGGCCAGGGTGACGTGCGTGTAAGGTTTTTGCAAAAAGGTCGCGCAGCCCTTGCGAACGAACGCGGTATCAACGTCCTCCATGCTGTAGCCGCTGGCGAAGATGATCTTGAGCTTAGGGTTGGCTGAGAGGAGCCTCTGGGCCAGGTCCATCCCGGAAATCCCTTCCGGCATAACCATATCAGTTACGACGAGGTCAATACTTTCCCCGTGGCGCTCCCAGACTCCCAAAGCTTCACGGCCGGACGCGGCCTCGAGGATGTTGTAGCCGCACTCCTCAAGGATGACATGTGCCATGTCGCGCAGGACCGGTTCGTCCTCCACGATCAGAATAGTTTCCTGGCCGCCCCGCAACTCCAGGCTCGGAGCGGCGTCGATGGGTTTGGCCTCGGCCGATTCGCCCGTGGCAGGAAAAAAGACACTGAAAGTCGCGCCCTTTCCGGGCTCGCTCGACACATCAATCCATCCATCATGCTGCTTCATGATGCCATAGACGGTGGCCAGGCCAAGACCGGTGCCCTTGCCGACTTCTTTGGTGGTGAAAAACGGCTCGAAAATGCGCGTCATCGTGTAGGCGTCCATCCCGGAGCCCGTGTCGGCGACTCGCAAGCAGACAAAGGAACCTGCATGCGCCTCGGGATGGCTGTGCACGTAAGAATCATTGGTCCCGACGGGACTGGTGCTGATGGTCAGGGTGCCCCCTTTGGGCATGGCGTCGCGGGCGTTGACAGCTAGGTTCATGATGACCTGTTCGACCATGCCAACGTCGGCTTGGACCAGCGGAAGTTTGGGCGGCGGACGGAATTCGAGGGTGATGGTTTCGCCGAGGAGACGCTGGAGCATTTTGCCCATGTGGGAAACGATTTCGCGCAAGTCGAGCGGCTTTGGTTGCATCAGGTTCTTGCGGCTGAACATGAGCAACTGGCGGGTGAGATTGGCAGCGCGTTCGGCGGCGAAGTAGATGGCCTGGGCGGAATCCAGCAGCTCGGTTTTTTGGGCGGCTTTGGCCAGCAGCATCCCGGAATGGCCCTGGATAATGGTGAGCATGTTGTTGAAGTCATGAGCGACGCCCGCCGCCAACTGGCCAACCGATTCCATCTTTTGGGACTGGCGCAACTGGGCTTCCAGACTCAGGCGTTCGGTGATGTCTTCGACGTAGGCGTGAACCACCTGGCTGCCCGCCACGGGGCTGAAGGACCACGAAAGGTGGCGCCCCTCGTTCTGGGTTTCGAGGCTCAACCGGTTCTGGCTTGTGAGGCAGGTCCGGACAATTGATTCGATGTTTGGGGGCAAGATGTCCCTTGGATGCTTCTGGCTTACGGAGATCGTGAGTTGCTGCGCTGCTTCGTTGAAGTAAGTCAAGGCTCCGCTCTCGGTCAGCTCCATGGCGGGATTAGGGTTGAGCTGGGCAAAAGCCGCGAGCTTTTCCATCAGGGCTTCGGCTCGTTTTCTTGCCACCGCCATCGCCAGAACAGTCGCCACCGCCAACAGGAAGTGCATTTCATCCGGTGTAAATTCCCGCCGGTGTGTCGTGTAGGCGCCCAGCACGCCAAAGGCCTTGCCTTGCCCGGCGACGGCGACCGTCATGCCGCTGACGACGCCGTGGTCGCTCAGCAGCGCCGGGGCGCGGAATCGCGTGTCGCTGGCCAGGTGCTCGATCACGATCGGTTCGCCCGCGGCGAGAGTAAAGCCGGCCTGCGTGTGAGGGTCGGTGGGCTCCTGCCAGCGGCCCACCGAGCCCGCTTTCCAGCCGAGCCCGGCGCGCAGCAGCAGGGTTTGACCGCCCGGCTGGAGCTCCAGCAAGGCGCAATACTCCACCTCGAGCGTCTGGGCGGCCAGCATCACTGCCTGGTTGAGCAAGGCGTCAAAATCGTTGCTGACCAGCGCGAACTGGCCCAGCGCGCTTACCACCGTTTGCTGCAACGAACGAGTGAGCAGGGTCTGTTCGGACTGCTCACGCTCCTTGCTGCGGCCTTCGAGCGATGCGGCCATTGAGTCGAAAGTGCGCGCCAGTTCGCCCAGCTCCCCGGGTTCCTTCTGCAGCCCCGTCCGGCTGGCCAGGTCGCCCCCGGCCAACTGCCGGGCAGCGCGATACAGGCCGCGGACCTGGCGCAGAACGAAGCGCTCGCCCCCAAACCAGGCGGCCGCCAATGCCAGCAAGCCGACGCCTCCCGACACCGCCATCCAGGGCAGGTCTGCCTCTGTGCCGGTTGCCCTTGTAATGAGGTACGCTGCCAGCCAAGCCGGCGCGATCGCCAGGAACACCGTCCCGACCAATCTGGCCCGTAGGCTGGAGAAATGGATCATCCGCTGGTCCTGCGTTCTTGCTTTGCCCGATACTACCTGCTGCAACCGCGCCACGCAAAGAGAATCTAAACCTTTGGCTTGCCAAATACACAAGCCTCACTACCCTGATTGGCTCATTTGATCATATGAATTTGTTGAATGCGGGCGCAATCCTCGCCATGGGGCAGCCGGCTCAGCCGGGGCAATCTCAGCCCCCTGCCTGGGTCAACCTTGTGCCGATGGTGCTGCTCATCGTGGTCTTTTACCTGGTGCTCATCCGGCCCCAGTCCAAGAAGGCCAAGGATCACGCCGCCATGCTCAAGACCGTCCGGCGCGGAGACGAGGTCGTGACCTCCGGCGGCATCGTCGGTGAGGTCGTTACGGTCAAAGAAAAGACCGTCGTGGTGCGCTCGATGGATTCCAAATTCGAAGTCAATAAATCTGGAGTTTCTGAAATCACCAAGCGTAGCGGCGAGTCCAGCGAATCTTAGTCTGTCTCATGAATCGAAATAATGTTTGGCGTTTTGTCTTGGTGTCCCTGGTGATTCTCTGGTCGGCGTATGAGTTATACCCGCCCACGGGGATGGACCTGGTGCAGTATTTTCGCGAGCGTGGGGTCAATCAGGATGCCACCTTTAAGACGATTGTTCAAACGGCCCAGGGTCTCGAAAAGGCCGCTCCCGAAAAGGCCTATGACAACCTGGTTGCAGCGATTGGCACCAACGAGATCACTCGTTACTTCCCGTTCTTTGAGGCGAAGACCGAGGCCCACCCGACGACTTACATTCTCAACCGGCTCCAGCGCGAACCGAAAGCGGCCGGACGCATCCGCCTTGGCCTGGACCTGAAGGGCGGCACCTCCTTCCTGGTGGAGATGGATACCTCGAGCCTGACCAACGCTGCCGATAACAGCGGCGCTCTCTCCCAGGCCGTGGAGGTGCTGCGCAAGCGGGTCGATAAATTCGGCGTCGCCGAGCCCATCATCCAGCCCGAAGGGAACAACCGGATTCTGGTGCAGTTGCCTGGCCTTTCGGCGGCGGACCAGGAAAACGCGAAGATCGCTATCAAGAAAGCCGCCTTTCTCGAATTCAAACTCGTTCACGAAGACAGCAAGAACCTCGTCGATCAAGGCATCATACCGCCAGGCTATCAGGTCATGACCCACGCTAAGACGTTGCCCAACGGTGCCAAACAACTGGAAAAATACTTGGTCAAGAAGCGCGCCGAAATGGTGGGCGGGATCAAGAGCGCTATGGTGACGCGCGACAATCTCGGACGGCCCGAGATAGCGTTCACACTCGATTCCATCGCCGCCGACACCTTCGGGCGCATTACCACCGATAACGTAAATCGACAACTGGCCATCATCCTGGACGGCGAACTGCAGACCGCGCCGGTCATTAAGAACCCGATCACCGGCGGCAGCGGCGTCATCGAAGGTGATTACAACCAGCAGGAGGCCTTTCAATTGCAGAACGTGCTCGAGAATCCGTTGAAAACGCCCCTCGGCATCATAGCGTCGCGAGTGGTTGATCCGACGCTGGGAATAGACTCGATTCGGAGCGGTGTCCGCGCCGCCATTTATGGCACCCTGGCTGTCTCCGCGTTCATGCTGGTCTATTATATGATCGCCGGCATGGTCGCCAACGTCGCTTTGCTCGCCAACATCATCATCCTCCTCGGGGTGATGTGCTCGGTGGGCACCACTCTGACCCTGCCCGGAATCGCCGGCATCGTGTTGACCGTCGGGATGGCGGTCGATGCGAACGTGCTGATCTACGAACGCATTCGGGAGGAGACGGCCAAGGGCAAATCTCTCCGCGGCGCGATCGCCGCCGGTTACAGCCGTGCGTTCGGAACCATTTTTGACTCCCACGTCACGACGCTCATTTCCTCCATCATCCTCATTTTCATGGGCACGGGCCCGATCAAGGGCTTCGGCGTGGCGCTGACCATCGGCGTCGCGGCGAGCCTGTTCACCGCCCTGATCGTTACCCGCATGATTTTCGATTTCATGCTCGACCGGGGTTGGCTCAAGTCCGTGCCGATGCTTCACTTCATCCGCGCCAGCAAGCTGGATTTCATGAAGCTGGCCAAGCCGGCCTTCATCATGTCCTGGCTGATCATTGCCATCGGGGTCGGCTACGGCATCCACCGGGGCGCCAGCGCTTTCGGCCGCGATTTCGTCGGAGGCGACAGCACCTCGTTCTCGTTCCAGGAGAAACTCCCCACCGAGACGGTCCGTGCCGCCCTTACCAGTTCAGGCGTCAATGACCCGTTGATCCAGTATCAAAAGGACCTGGTCAGCGGCCGCGAGTTATTGCGGGTGGACTCACTCCACATGACGAACGATGTCGTTCAAAAGACGGTGGAGGGCCTGCAAGCGGGTCATTTCCGCTTGATCGCACAGGACACCGTCGGCGCCTCGGTCGGCAAGGACATCCAGCAATCAGCCATCATTGCCTCGCTGCTCTCGCTTTTCGGCATCCTGGTCTATGTGGCCTTCCGGTATGAGTTCTCGTTTGCCGTCGGGGCGGTCCTGGCCGTTATCCACGACGTGCTGATGACAATTGGCATTTATTATCTGTCGGGACGCCAATTCAATGCTACAAGCGTCGCCGCAATCCTGACCATCATCGGCTTTTCCACCAATGACACCATCGTCATCTTCGACCGAATTCGTGAGGATTTGAAGCTGGGCATCCGGGGAACGTTCAGGGAAGTGATGAACCAGGCGCTCAACCAAACCTTGAGCCGGACGATCATCACCTCCGGCACTGTCTTCCTGGCCACAATGTCGCTGTTCATCTTCGGCGGCGGCGAGATCAACGACTTTGCCTTCACTTTCCTGATCGGCATTATCACGGGAACCTACTCCAGCATCTACATTGCGAGCGCGCTGGTGCTGTGGTGGCACAAGGGCCAGCGTCCGGCTATCGGCGTGTCGCCGATCCCGGCGCAAGCCGCTGCTGCCCCGGTTCGCGGCTAGCGCCGGCCATGAAGGGTCAACCGGTGCGGCCTTTCACCGTTGCCCGGATCTGCAAAGGCGCCAATGCCGCCGCCGGGGAGCGGAACTTCGCCGCCAGCGCTTCAGGTCGTGGCTCGCGGGTTGAAGGTTGGAGGTTCGGGGCCGCCCACCTGCGACTTTTAACCGGCAACCGGCAACTCGGCTCGGCTTTCGCCACATGCTTGCGCTGATTCAGATCACCCCCTGGCACTGGGTCGGTTTCATTTCATGCGTCCTGATTTTCCTGGCGCTGGATCTCGGCCTGTTCCATCGCCGCGCGCATGTGGTCAGTTTCCGCGAGGCCCTGGTATGGAGTGCGATTTGGTTCGGCCTTGCGATGCTGTTCGCGCTGTCGCTCAAACCTCTTCGCGGGCAGAAAGAATCTCTCGAGTTTGTCACCGGCTACCTCATCGAGTTATCCCTTTCGATGGATAACGTCTTCGTCATTGCGCTCATCTTCGCTTGTTTCGGGGTTCCTTCCGAGCATCAACACCGGGTGTTGTTCTGGGGGATTCTCGGCGCGCTCGTGATGCGCGGGTTCATGATTGGCGTCGGCGTGGCGCTCATTATGCTCCTCCATTGGGTCCTTTACGCTCTAGGCGCGTTCATCCTTTACACGGGCATCAAAATGCTTTTTGCCAAGCCCGAGGTGGCACCCGAAAAGAACCGCGTCATCCGGTGGGTGCGGAAAGTGTACCCCGTAAGCCCTCACCTGGATGGTCAAAAGTTCATCACGCGCTGGAACGGCGCGCGCGCGCTCACGCCGCTGGCCCTGGTCCTGGTCATGGTCGAGACCTCCGACTTGGTTTTCGCCCTCGACTCCATCCCGGCCATCTTTGCGGTCACGACCAAACCATTCATCATCTTCACCTCGAATGTTTTTGCCATCCTCGGGTTGCGCTCAATGTATTTCGTGCTGGCCGGCGCCATTGGCTATTTCCGCTACCTTAAAGTGGGCCTCTCAGTCGTGCTCATCTTTATCGGCGTCAAAATGCTGCTCGATCCGCATGAAGGCGTGGAGCCGCTCTGGTTCCAGGTCGAGATCCCTATTTCGGTTTCGCTGCTGGTCGTCGCCGCGATTATCCTTAGCTCCATCCTGCTTTCCGTCACGGCGGCGTACCGTGAGAAAAAAGCCGGCCCCAAATGAAGTTCCGCTGGTCAGTCGCGCCGGCCCAGCCCGCTCTCGCCGCCGAGCTGGTGGCAGCCCTCAAGATCTCGCCGCTGCTGGCTCAATGCCTGCTCAATCGGGGGTTTGTTGAGCCGGCCCTCATCAGCGATTTTCTCGAACCTCGGCTCAGAAGCCTGGCTGACCCTTTCCTGCTGCCGAACATGGCCGCCGCCATCGACCGGCTTTTCCAGGCGCGTAACCAGCGCGAACGGGTCGTCATCTTCGGCGATTACGACGTGGACGGCGTCACCTCGACCGCGCTCTTGCTCGAGGTGTTGCGCGGCCTGGGGTGGACCGTCGACGCGTATCTGCCCCATCGCATGGACGAAGGCTACGGGCTCAGTCGCGAAGCCGTCGAGAATTGCCTCAGGAAATTTCCGGTCACCCTGCTCCTGGCGGTGGATTGCGGCTCCACGACGGCGGAGTCCATCGCCTGGCTGCAACAGCGCGGAGTGGACGTCATCGTGCTGGACCACCACCAGGTCTCGACGCCGGCGCCGGCTGCGCTCGCCCTGGTAAACCCGCAGCTCTGCCAGACGGGCGAGGTTGCTTTCTCCGAGCTCTGTTCGGCCGGCCTCGCATTCAAACTCGCGCACGCCCTCGTGAAACGAGGTCGCGAAACCGGCCTGCCTGGCGCGGTCGAGTTTGACCTGCGCCCGCTGCTCGACCTCGTCGCCCTCGGCACGATCGCTGACATCGTGCCGCTAACAGGTGAAAACCGCATCCTGGTTTCTGCCGGGCTGGAACGCCTGAACTCGACCGAGCGGCCCGGTCTGGTCGCTTTGAAAAAAATCGCCCAATGCCCGGCGACCCTCGGTCCTTTCGAAGTTGGTTTCCAGCTCGCGCCGCGGTTGAATGCCGCCGGGCGCCTTGAGACGGCCGAGTCGGCGCTGCACCTGCTGTTGGCCGATGACCCGGCGGTGGCCGCGTCCCTCGTGCGGGACCTGGATGCCTGCAACCGCGAACGGCAGAACCTCGAGCGTGGCATCGCCGAAGAGGCTACGGCTGTCGTTCGCGCAAGCTTCAAGCCCGAAACTGATTTCGTGATCGTCGAAGGCCGGGCCTCCTGGCACATCGGCGTGGTTGGGATCGTTGCCTCGCGTGTGTTGCAGCGGTTTTATCGGCCCACCATCATCGTCGGCGGCGAAGGCGAGGAATGGCGGGGGTCAGGCCGGAGCATCGCCGGGTTCGACCTGGCCGCGGCCTTGCGCGACTGCGGGGATCTGCTGGTGCGGCATGGCGGGCACGCCATGGCGGCGGGACTCGCCATCTTGCCGGGAAAACTCGAGGCCTTCCGCGTTCGCCTGAACGAAGTCGCCCGCCGCGCGCTCAACCCGGAACTCTTGCAGCCGGTGTTGCGGCTCGACGGCGAGGTGATTCTGCAGGACCTGACCCTGGAGTGCCTGGCGCAGCTTGCTCGCTTGCGACCGGCGGGGCAGGGGAATCCGCTCCCGCAGTTTTTCGTCCGCAATGTTAGCCATCAGCGTCCTTTGCAACGGATGGGTGCTGATAAGCAACACGTCAAAATGTGGCTTGCGGACGGCCGGCAGTCCCACGAGGCCGTGTGGTGGAATGCCGCCGAACAATCGCCTCCAACCGACCGCTTCGACCTCGCCTTCACACCGCAAATCAACGACTACAACGGGCGACGGACGATGCAACTCAAGGTGCTCGACTGGAGAGCGTCAGCGAATCAATGAATTAGAAAGCGCTTGGCTTGACTTGGGCGCAGCCCGACCTCTTTAATAACGCCGAGCCGCAGTTCCAAGAGCGGCCCCTAATCGATGAATGTAAATCTGAGTTCCTGCCACCACTTTGCGCTCTCTGCCACTCTCGGAGTAACATGGCTCTTCTTCTCTTCACTCTCCCAATCGGTTGGCGTGGCCGCTGCGAACCAGACCGAAGTCACAGTGCTCGACTCACCCCCGGCTTCATCTTCCAACCAGTTTTACACCGCCAATCGGGCGCCGCTTCAACCGAGTCCGTTCCTCAAACTGCCCATCGGCAGCATTACGCCTCGTGGTTGGCTGCGACACCAACTCGAACTCGAAGCGCAGGGCATGACCGGCCATCTCGAAGAAATTTCGAAGTGGTGCAAGTTCGAAGGCAACGCCTGGGCCGACCCGCAAGGGCAGGGGCATAGCGGCTGGGAAGAGCTGCCGTACTGGCTCAAAGGCTACGGCGACCTCGGGTACGTCCTCAAGGACGAATCGCTTGCAAAGGAAGCGCGACGGTGGCTCGACGCTGTCCTGAATAGTCAGGAAGCGGACGGCTGGTTCGGGCCGCGCAGCCTCAAGACCAGCCTCAAGGGCTTGCCCGATTTGTGGCCGCACATGGTGATGTGCGACGTCCTGCAGTCGTTTTATGAAGCCACCGGCGACCCGCGCGTTCTGCCGTTCCTGACAAAATACTTCCGCTGGTTGAACACGCAGCCGGGCGAGAATTTCGGGGCCGGTTACTGGCCCAAACTCCGGTTCGGCGACAACATCGAAACCGCCTACTGGCTGTACAACCGCACGGGCGAATCGTGGCTGCTCGACCTCGCCAAAAAGATTCATGACCATATGGCCCGCTGGGACACCGGCGTCATCAATTGGCATAACGTCAATATCGCCCAGGGATTCCGCGAGCCCGCCGTCTATTATCAGCAAGCGCTCGACCATAAATTCCTCGCAGACGCCGAACGCAACTATGAAACCGTCATGGACCTTTACGGGCAATTCCCCGGAGGCGGATTTGGCGGTGATGAAAACTGCCGCCCCGGGTTCACCGACCCGAGACAGGGCTTCGAAACCTGTGGCATCGTCGAGTTCATGCACAGCTTCGAAATGCTGACCCGGATCGGCGGCAACCCGCTCTGGGCCGACCGCTGCGAAGAACTTGCCTTCAACTCACTGCCCGCCGCGCTCACTCCCGATCTGAAGGGACTGCATTATCTGACTTGTGCCAACCAGGTGCAGCTCGATAAAAACAACAAAAGTCCCGGTGTGCAAAACGAAGGCACCATGTTCTCTTACAGCCCGGGCGAGGTCTATCGTTGTTGCCAGCATAACGTATCCCACGGCTGGCCTTATTACGCCGAGGAACTGTGGCTGGCGACGCCCGACCGCGGGCTCTGCGCCTCCCTCTACGCTGCGAGCGAGGTGGCCGCTCGAGTTGGCGATGGGGCGGTAATTAAGATTAGCGAAGACACCGACTATCCTTTTGGCCAGAACGTAGAGTTTAAGGTGTCAGCCACGAACTCGGTCGCCTTTCCCTTTTACCTGCGCATCCCGCGCTGGTGCGCTGGCGCATCTCTGAAGATAAATGCGAAAGCAGTCCGCCTCGAGGCAAGGCCGCTATCTTATGTTGTGGTGCAGCGCACGTGGAACGATGGGGACCGCGTGACCCTCGAACTGCCCATGCGGCTGTCTGTTCGGCAATGGACGAAAAACCAAAACGCGGTTTCAGTCGATTATGGCCCGTTGAGCTTCTCGTTGAAACTCGGCGCTCGCTGGTCCCGATACGGTGGCACCGACCAATGGCCTGAGTTGGAGGTCTTTCCCACCACGCCGTGGAATTATGGCCTGGTGCTCGATAAGAAGAACCCGGCGAAATCCTTTAAGTTGATCAAGGAACGCCGACCGTTGGCTGCGCAGCCCTTCACGCCGGAAACGGCCCCGCTCGAGCTCCGAGTCAGGGCAAGAAGAATCCCCGCCTGGAAGCAGGAAGCATCCGGATTAATCGCGAAGCTTCAGCCGAGCCCGATAAAATCCGACGCGCCGGAGGAAACCGTCACGCTTATCCCGATGGGGGCTGCTCGCCTGCGGGTGACGGCTTTCCCAGTAATCGGCACCGGCCCCGAGGCCCACGAATGGACGGCCAGAAATTGAAAAGCTCGCAGGAAAATTGATGGCATGAATATGAAAAAAGACCAACACAAGTGGGTAAAGCGCCCGCTTCAAGCTCCGATTCTGCCCCATATTCCTGCCAGCAGAACGGCTAAGAATTAATCAATCGCCAGCATTCTTAACTATGATCAAAAAACCGCTTTTCTCTATTATGTTTCATTCCGCGCGCAGATGGGCTCTCCCCGCAATTCTGTTTCTTTCCCATCTTCCTGCGTCCGCTTGGGTGGCGATGCAGGGCCCGCTCAAGACCCGCTGGGCTGCTGACGTTTCCCCCCATAATGCCCACCCCGAATACCCACGGCCCCAACTCGTCCGCTCCGATTGGCTCAACCTCAACGGACTCTGGGATTTCGCCATCACCCCCAAAGACGCCACCAACGCCGCCGTTCAAACCCAAATCCTGGTGCCGTTCCCGGTCGAGTCCGCGCTTTCGGGCGTCATGCAGCGCGTCACCGAGAACGACCGCATGTGGTATCAACGCACCTTCGAACTGCCGCGCAAATGGCTCGGGCGCCGCGTGCTGCTGCATTTCGGCGCCGTCGATTTCGAGACTACCGTGTGGGTCAACGGAAAAGAGGTGGGCTGGCATCGCGGTGGATACGACGGCTTTACCCTCGACATCACGGGCGCGATCAAGCCCGCCGTTCCGAACGAACTGCTCGTCTCGGTTTGGGACCCGACCGATGCCGGCACCCAACCCCGCGGCAAGCAAGTCCGCAAACCCGGCGGCATCTGGTACACGCCTACCAGCGGCATTTGGCAAACCGTTTGGCTCGAACCCGTCGATGCCGCGTATTTCACCGGCCTGAAAATCACGCCGGACATTGACCACAACAGCGTCATCGTCCGCCCGACGACCCCGTCGCTGGTCAGCGGATACTCGGTAGAGTTAAGCGCCCGCGATGGTATCGCCGAGGTCGCCAGTGCGAAGGGCGCGCCGGGAACGGATCTGCGACTCCAACTGGACCGTCCGAAGCTCTGGTCGCCTGAACACCCGCACCTGTACACGTTGGTCGCTCGGTTGAAGCTCGGTGGCCGGACCCTCGACAAAGTCGAAAGCTATTTCGGTATGCGGAAAACCTCGCTCGGCAAGGACCAGAACGGGTTCACCCGCCTGATGTTGAACAACCAGCCTTATTTCCAGTTCGGTCCGCTCGACCAGGGCTTCTGGCCCGATGGCCTTTACACCGCGCCAACCGACGAAGCCCTGCGCTCCGACATTGAGACCACCAAAAAGCTCGGCTTCAACCTGGCGCGAAAGCACGTGAAGGTGGAGCCCGACCGCTGGTATTATTGGTGCGACAAACTCGGCCTCCTCGTCTGGCAGGACATGCCCAGTGGCGACAAATATATCCGCCCGCGGGACCCCGACATCACGCGCTCACCCGAATCGGGCAATGGATTTGAGCTCGAACTGGCTGCCCTGGTTGAAGGCCGGGGCAACCATCCTTGCATCGTTATGTGGGTGCCCTACAACGAGGGCTGGGGCCAATGGGAGACCGCGCGCGTCGCTGAATCTATCAAGCAGCGCGACCCCTCGCGACTCGTCGATGACACCAGTGGTTGGGCCGACCGCGGCGTCGGCGACGTCAACGACATGCACAAGTATCCTGGTCCCGGCGCGCCCGAACCGGAGCAGAAACGCGCCATCGTGCTGGGCGAATTCGGCGGGCTCGGCCTGCCTCTCAGCGGCCACACCTGGCAATCGGAAAAGAACTGGGGCTACCGCAGCTACACCAACGCTCCTGCGCTCACCTCGGCCTACCTCGACCTGGTCACCAAACTCGTTCCTCTGGTCGGCGAGAAGGGATTGTCCGCCGCCGTCTATACTCAAACCACCGATGTGGAAGTGGAAGTCAACGGCCTGATGACCTACGACCGCGAGATGGTGAAAATGGATTGGCAAAAAGTCGCCGCTGCCAACCGCGCTGCGATCTCGTCGCAGAAATCGTCCAAATAGCCGTCCACGTTACTTGTTAATCGCTTCGCAAAAATGTTGCTCACTTCTTCACTGCCGAAGGTAGGGCGCGCTGTCCCGAACGCGCCATTACCACGCTTAACCGGCATGGTCCAGGATGCCAGCGCGCTCCGCGGCAGCTCTTCCTTGTCCTCGATTGCCTTGACTCGTTTCCGAGGCCCAGCCCGAGGAGTAACCTGCCGCTCAATTGGGCTCCTGGTGGCTTTCCTCTGCACCGCCGCCCTCGCCGCCAGCCCGAATCCGGATGTCTATTCCGTTCTCGATTTCGGTGCCAAAGCCGACGGCAAAACCGACGACACCGTCGCCTTCCAGAAGGCTATGGACACCGCCTCGCAAACCGGCGGCGGCGTGGTGTATGCCCCGCGCGGGAGCTACTTCTTCGCCGGCCACCTCAGTATCCCCAAAGCCGTCACGTTGAAAGGTGTCTGGGAGTCGGTCCCCGCCCACAACGGTATCCGTGATCCGGGCTTGCCCAAACCCACTGATGACGGCACCACTTTCCTCGTCTCCGAGAACCGGGGCAAAGAGGACGGCCCCGCCTTCATCACGTTAAATCACAACACCACGCTCAAAGGCGTCGTGATTTATTATCCCGAGCAGAACCCGGCGGAGGAGCCTGTCCCCTATCCCTATGCCATCGCGATGCGCGGCAAGAATCCGGCTGTGCTCGAGGTCGAGTTGCTGAATCCCTACAATGGCATCGACGCCGCTCACAACGAACGCCACCTCATCCGTGACGTCCAGGGCCAGCCGCTTCGCCGCGGAATTTACGTCGATGACATTTACGACATCGGCCGCATCGAAAACGTCCATTTCAATCCCTGGTGGAGTTTGAAGCCGCGCCTTTTCCAGTGGCAGCAGGCGCACGGCGAGGCTTTCATCTTCGGGCGTAGCGACTGGCAGTACGTCTTCAACACCTTTTGCTTCGGCTACAACGCCGGCTACAAATTTATTCAAACCCAAAAAGGCGTCTGCAACGGCAACTTTCTGGGCATCGGCGCGGATGATTGTTTCACCGCGCTCGTGGTCGAGAATTGCGCTCCGATGGCGTTGCTGATTTCCAACGGCGAGTTCGTCTCCTTTCATGGGCCGGACCCGACCATGGTCCGCGTCGAGGCCACGAATCGAGGCAGTGTCCGTCTTGTAAACTGCGCCTTTTGGGGACCGTGCAACCAGATCGCAACCATCGCCGGCCGCGGCACGGTCGGATTCAGTGATTGCACTTTCATGCAGTGGGACCACAAAAACGAAGGCCGGCATGCCCTGCAGGTCGCAACCGGCACGGTCCTGGTCCGTGGCTGCGAATTTCGGCAGGACAAACCTCAGATCGAGCTGGGCGAAGAGGTCCGGCGCGCGGTGATCAGCGACAACATCTTCACCGGCAAAGCCCGCGTGACCAACCACAGCAAAAGCGCCCTGCTCAGCAATAATGCCGCGGACTAACCTGCCTCAAAACTTCATCCTCGTCACCGATCCCTCCTCACATCCCGGTCTCCTGCCATGACTCGCGTTCTTGTCTGCTTCCTCCTTGCCGGCTCGCTGCCGCTCCACCTTCCCGCCGCCCCTGCACCCAAACCCGGCCCGGGCGTCTTCTTCGTCTCGCCCCGTGGGAACGACCAGTGGTCCGGCAGCCGGCCTTCCCCGAACTGGGGAAAAACCGACGGCCCTTTTGCGACGCTCCCGCGTGCGGTGGCCGCCGCGCGCGAATGGCGGCAAAAGACAGGTTCCACGCCCGGCCAGCCCGTCTCAATCTTCCTTCGCGAGGGCAGGTATGTTCTGGCCGAGCCGCTGGTGCTCAAGCCCGAAGATTCCGGACTCGCCCTGTCCTCGTTTGCCGGCGAAAAGCCCGTGGTCAGCGGTGGCCGCCGCATCAACGACTGGAAAGCTGTGACCATCGACAACCGGAAACTCTGGGCTGCCACGCTGCCCGAGGTTCGTGACGGCAAATGGTTCTTCCGCGAACTTTGGGTCAATGGCCAGCGGGCCGTCCGCGCCCGGCATCCGAACCAGGGTTACTTCAAAGTGGCCGGCTTGCTGGAGAATCCTCCCGAGTGGATCAAAGGCCAGACGCAGTTCGCTTTTCATCCGGGCGATTTGCCGGCGTGGAAAACCGCCACCGAAGCGGAGGTCGTCGTGATGAGCCGCTGGGTCGAGTCGCGGCTTCCGGTTTTTTCCGTCGATGACAAGGACCATATCGTTAGTTTCAACAAACGCTCGGTGTTCCATCTCGACCCCGGCGACCCCTACTACCTCGAAGGCGCGTTCGAAGCGCTCGACCAGCCCGGCGAATGGTATCTCGACCGCGCCGGCGGCACGCTCTATTACGAACCGAGGCCTGGGGAGTCTCTGAAAAATGTCGAGGCCATTGCGCCGGTTCTCACTCAAGTGGTTCGCGTTGAGGGCCGGCCCGAATCCGGCCAGTTCGTCGAAACGCTCGTGTTCCGCGGCCTTACTTTTAGCCATACCGAATGGTGTTTCCCGCAAGGCTTCAACCAGGATAACACCAAACCGAACATCTCGCCTCCGCCGGAGGCTGAGGTGGGCGGGTTCGGCCAGGCCGCCATCGGTGTTCCCGGCGCTGTTTGGGGCCAAGGCGTGCGCGAGTGCGCGTTCGAGAACTGCGCTTTCATCCATATCGGCGACTACGGCCTCGAACTGGCTCGCGGCTGCCAGCAAAACCGGCTCACCGGCTGCGACTTCTCCGATCTCGGCGCCGGTGGAATTAAAATTGGCGAAACCGCCATTCGCAACCTACCTGCAGATCAAACCCGCGCCAACGAAGTCAGCAATTGCGCCATTCACGACGGCGGTAAAATGTTCCACAGCGCCATCGGCATCTGGGTGGGGCAATCCCCGGACAATCGCCTCACGCATAATCTCATCCACGACTTCTATTACACCGGCATCTCCATCGGCTGGACCTGGGGCTACGGACCGGCCCTCGCCACCAACAACCTCGTCGCCTTCAATCACGTCCATCACATCGGTGTAAGATCCGACGGCGACGGCCCGATCCTGAGCGACATGGGCGGCATCTACACGCTCGGCATGCAGCCCGGCACTCGGGTCCTGAATAACCTCTGGCACGACATCGCGGGATTGCGCTATGGCGGCTGGGGCATTTATTTCGACGAAGGCAGCAGCAGCATCGTCGCCCAGAGCAACGTCGTTTATCGCACGACCCATGGCGGCTTCCACCAGCATTACGGTGCCACCAACGTCGTCGAGAACAACGTCTTCGCCTTCGCCCGTGATCACCAGCTCCAGCGCACGCGGCTGGAACCCCACACCAGCTTTACCTTCGCCACCAACATCGTCTATTTCGACACCGGTGTTGTCCTCGGCGGAAACTGGTCAAACGACCATTATCAAATGGATTGGAACGTTTACTTCGACGCACGGCCCGATGCAAAGCCGCTTCGTTTTGAGAATGCCTCTCTTGAGGAGTGGCGAGCCCGCGGCCACGACGAGCATTCCCTCATCGCCGACCCGCTCTTCCTGGCCCCGTCAAAAAACGACTTTCATCTCCAGTCGAATTCCCCGGCACTCAAGTTAGGTTTCCAACCGATTGATTTGACCCAAGCAGGAATTCGGAAGGGGCAATAGAGGGAAGTCAACGACTCCTCGAAGTCGATCGCGGTCGAAAGCAGGCGTGACAGTCTCAAGTCTCAAGTCCAAGATCCAGAGAACGGTGATGGGTGAGCAGTGAATGGCTTTCTGGTCACGCGAGGGAGAGGTGAATCGAAAAAGTTTTTTAATGTTCAGATTGCTTTGGATCAGTTCGTAGCGGCGTGGAATGACGTGGGTGCGAGTCGACCGGATGCCGGAGAAAAAGGGTGCAGATAGGTGCAGATGGCTGCGGATGGGTGCAGATCGATTACGAGGACGACGAGGACGAGCTCACAGGGGGTATATACCCTTGGGGGTGCGTGGACCCGTCAACCCGTCAGGACCCGCAAAAAATGGGCATTTTTTTGCGATTTACCCGTCAACTTACCCGTCAGAAAACGTCAACCGACCCGTCAGGAGCGGCGTCCGAGTCCGCGCAAACCCAGGCTGAGCGATCGACCGCGTCGGGCGTAAGGTGTTGTGCGCGGCAGGGGGTGATTTTAGGCGTCCCAGCGTCGCAAAGTATCCTGCGGAAGATGGTCGTGGTTCAGGCGTCTACTCTAAACTCCAGTCCGTCCGCCCCGGCTGGTTTCGACCTCCTCGACCGGTCTTTTTCCATTTTTCCAGCCGCTGAGGAACGAGGACGCTTCCGTCAATTTTTTCTCCAGGTTCTGCAGTTGGCGGACGCTATCGGCAGCCGTTTGCTTCGCTTCGTCGCGCTCCTTCTCGAGGTGTCCCAGCTCCGCCATGAAGGCTTCGGCGGCGGCGCGGGCCTTCTTCTCCGACTCCGTCTCCCACTGGGCTCGCGCCGTGACCAGGTGGGCCTCCGCCTGCGCGTCCAGTTGCGTGGCCAATTCCTGCTCGCGCTGCTTCCACCTGCCCTGGAATTCCTCTTCCTTCTCTTTGATTTCCTTCCGCAACTGGGTTTCCACCTCGCGTCGGGCGGCCTCGGCCGCCAACTCGCCGCGGCGAATAAACTCCGTGGTCTGCCCTTGCGCTTCGGCGCGGAGAGCATCCAACTTCACCTGCCATTGTTGATCGCGCTGGCGCGATTTGGACAGGAACAATTCTTCCTTCTGCTGCGCTTCATGACGCAAACGGGTCTCGATGGCATTGACGCGCGACTCGGCGCGGCGTTCCCATTCTTCCTCGTGCGTGCGCAAATCGGAGGTGAACTGATTTTGCAATTCGGTTTCCCTCGCGGCGGCTTTGATGGCCAGTTCCTCTTCGCGCTGCTTCAGCTTCGCCTGGAAAGCGGATTCCTGCTGCTGCAATTTCTGGCGTAGCGTCTTATCAGCTTCCAATTGCTGTCGCTCCAAACGGTTCTTCTCCTGACGCGCGGCCTTCTCCAGTTCACGGGCGGCGTCTTCCTGGGCCTGGGACAACTGGGTGGTCAGACCATCCGTCTCATGTTTCAACTGAGCTTCCGCTGTCTCGCGGGCCTCCTGGGCTTCCTTCAAGTCATGCGCCAGCCTGGCCGATTTTTCCACGGCAGCCAATTCGGCTTCTTCAATCTGGCGACGGGCCTGAACCAGTTGGGTTCGGTAATCCTCCGTCACCTGCATCAATTTCCCGTGATGGTCCTGCATCATCGCCGTGCGCTGCGCCTCGTAGGCCGCGCGCTGCTCGTCCAGTTCCCGGCGGGACTGACCCAGCCGATCCGACCACGCGCCTTGCCGCAGTTGAATCTGCCGTTCGACCTCTGTGTTCTGCGAATCGCGCAGCGCGTCTTTTTCGACGATCGCGCGGTTGAGCGAGTCAGCAGTAGCGGCAAGTTTGGCCGCCCACTCGGTCTCCTTTTTCTTCGCCTGCTCGACGTGCTCCGCTTCCGTCTTTTTCAACTGCTCTTCGTGCTCGGCTGCAGCAGCGCTGAGCGCTTCGCGAGCGGTTTGCAACTCCGTTTCTTTCTGCGCCAGGGCCTGGTCGCGGGCGGCGATCTGGCCGGAGGCCTGCCTGGCGAGACGTTCGGCGCGCAACATCTTGATCCGTCCGGCGCGAATATATACCCAATGCAGGCGGCGGCCGAGGAAGCCGAGACGATGAGCGGGACGCACCTGCTCGGGCTGGAAAACGGTCGAGAACCCGATCTCAACCATCAAGGTCGGAAGGAAGGCAACGATGAAAGCCAGCACCGGATAAACCCAGATCCGCACCATGCTGATTTGGTCGGTCAGGATGTCGCCGCGCTCCTTGGCCGTGGCCTTAATCGACATCGGGCGCTCACCCTTGATCAAGCCGCGCACGATTTCCACCGTGGTAGCGATGCGGTGCACCTGAGTCTTTCGAATGGAGGCCTCACGCGCCTCGTAAAATCCCTCGGCCTGCTTGCGGCAGGCATCAATCTGGGCCTTAATCCCATCGACCGTTTGAACCGCCGAATCAAACTCTTTGTCCATCTGTTCCCGTTCCGTCTTCTCCTCCTTCGCCAACGCGGCCAGGGCGGCTGACAATTCTTCGCGCTTCTTGTCCGCCTCTTCGCGCTTGGTGCCAGAGCGGGTGTCAAATTGCTCGCGCAGCCGGCGGGCATCGGCGTCCACCTGGGCCACCCGGTCGCGGCGCTTGTTATTGACGGCGAGCAATTCCGCTTCTTTGGCCTTGATTTGCCCGTCGAGCTCGGCCACCAGGGTGGGTTTAAGAATCGTGTTGGCCTCGCGCTCGGGCGGCACGCCGGGACTAACGGGTTCCTTCATCAACTGACGCTTGAGAAAGTTGGCGCCGTCGTACTCCGCCTTGTCTTTGTCATAAGCCGCTTTCTTATTCGCGTATTCCGTCATTTTCGTTTTATAGGCATTCTCGATGCGGGCCTCTTCGGCGTTCCATTTAGTGGCGCGGCCCACCTCGACTTCGCGGCGCGCGCGCAGGTCGGCAACGGTCTTGGTGAGCTGCTCGGTGTCCGCATTGAACTGGGCGATGATATTGGCCTCGCGGGCCTGGACCTCGGAGAGCTCCTTCTTCTGATACTCGGTTAGGTTGATCGCGTCCTGACGCGCAGCCTCATTGCGCTTGATCGACTCCTCCAGTTCGGCCTTGGCTTTGCCCTGTTTCGCGGCCAACTCGGCGAGCTTGCGATCGCGCTCGCCTCGCTTCTCCTCGACGCCCTTCAACTCGGCGTTGAGCTGGGCAATTTTGATGTCCTCGGCGGACGCCTTCTCGAGCATCTGGCTGGCGGGAGTCATGGCCACGCCCATTTCATAAACGGCCATATCCTTCACCAATTGAAATGTCAGTACGCAAATCAGAGGCAGCCCGACCACCAGCATGAAACCCTTTTGCCAGCCCTGGCGTGAAGCGGTCCAAATGGCCAGCGGCAGTTTGAGCAACTCGCAGGCAAGGATCGTCGCGCCGATCGGACCGATGCCGAGGAAAGTGACGCCCATGCCCTGAGGCAGGCAGACCACCTTCTGGTATTTCCAACCGGTCGCCAAAATCACGAACTCCGTCACCGTCGCCATGGCGAGCAACGGCAGTGTTAAGTACGAAATGCGTTTGGTTTTCAACCACTGCCGCGGGGAAAACCCCAGGGCCTGCGGGGCGGCGGGCGGGGAAGAGTCTTGCGAACTCGTTGAGTTGGAGTTTTTCATGAATCAACGTTGTAAAACAGAGTCAATAACTACTGCGATGCGCTCAGCCGCGTAACGATGAGATCTTTCAACAGATGGGTTCGGGCTCCTGTTGCTGCCAATCATCGTTTCAATCCGGCGCGTCTATTACTGCCGACTCCACTTAGCAGCTTCCTTGCCAGCGGGCTGATACTAAACAAAAGATGCCCTAATAAGGCTTTCTCCTCGGGATGCCGGTGCCGGGATGCCGGCGCCGGAGTCTTAAAATTTGCCAGCGCCCGGACACAAGTGGCGCGATCCGGCACATTTCTTGCCGCTGGGTCGGGACAGGCCTGTCAACAATCCGGACTAGTCAATTGGTGTCGTGGGTGCGCAACCGGGTGAGTTTTCTGCACCAGTTTGGGATTGATTCCACCGTGTCCGAGTTAGCTTGCCTTCCTCTCCCGCAAGCCTTATTCTGATATCCAGGATGAAGGTCAGCTTTCAGAGTGTCCTGCCGGCTCGCCCGGCCCTGACCAGAGACTTTCGCACCGCTGCCAGGAACCGGGTTAGGCAAACCCATCGACCGCTCGATTCGGGTGACTCCATCTGCCGATCATCAACTGCCAACCATTGCGTGATACTGTTTGATGGAAATTTGCGAGTCTGCTTTCGTAAACCCACGGAAGCCGAACAACTTGCCAAAGTCAATCGTGCACGATGCCGTGCACGATGCCGTGCACGCTCTTTGTCTCAATTGTACTGTTCGGCGGTCCAGTTGTCTAGCGTGTGAGTGGGTCGGCGCCCCTGTTTGAGGTCTGGTTGGCACTGGGTGTTGTTGCTCTGGCGTTTATCTGCTTTGGCATCGTTTTCGCAGGACACTTTCGCCGGTATAAACAACGTGGTGTCGTCTTTCCTCAGCTTGAGCCTGGAAGCATTCGTTTTCACGAGGAACACGCTTCCGGGCACTCCCACAAGTCAATGTCCGCACGATTCGGAGGAGCAGGTCGGTGCCTCGCCGTGACGGTTACAGACACCGAGGTTTGGCTTCGCCTGGACTTTCCGTTCAACGTGGTCGCGTTCGCAGGACATTCCGACCTTGAGTGCCGAATTCCCAGAGCGTCTATTGTGAGCCTTCAGCCAATTCAGTCGCTGCTGACGAAGTCGGTGCTCCTTTCGTATCGAGACGAACAAGGGAAGACCCACGCGTATTCTCTGAAGCTAAGAGAGCGGGACGAGTTTGTGCGTGCGCTGGGGCTACCGCTGCAAACTGTATGACCCTACCGCTGAACCAGGCTGGTGTAGGCAACGGTGCGGTTGTGCGAGTGAGCGAGAGCGGGCGCCATCCCCGGGCCGTGTCTGACCAGCATTGTTGGCTAAAAGAATGAGCTCCGATTTCACGCGCGTGACCCGCCGTCCGACGCCGGATGAACTTCTGGCGCAACTGGGCGACCTTGTACCTGGATTCGGCCCAGCATGGCGAGATAGCTTGTTCATCGGGGACGATGGTTCTTTCACTGTTCACGGCGTCTTTTCCGAATTCAGCTCATATGTCCGTGCTCACTTTGCCGAGCTTGATGCGGATACGTGGACCAAGCTCTTCCGGTACGTCGAACGGTGTGTTGCCACGGACATCCATTCGGAGGCTGTTGTCTCGAATGCGGCATGCACTTGCTTCCTGGAGAACATCGCGGGCGAGGGAAAACTCTCGCGCGCGGTCTCACCATATCTGGGGCCCGAGTCGCGAAAGTACTTTGACCGATGGAACGGATGAAGAGCCAAGACGGTGCAGCGAACCGGAGCCAGCCGATTCGCTCAGAGGCAGATCGGACGTCCGCGGCGGCTGCCTCCCGTGGCTGACGCCCGTCGTTCGACAACAGTATGGACGCCGACAAATTCATGACGGAGGCAAGAGCCAGAATTGTCTGGGGTGAGCCATCCTCGAGTGTTCGTGATTTCTTAATTTCAAATGGCGTCTCAGACTTGGTTGCAGATGCCAAACTTAAGGAGTTTGAGCTTGAGCGAAGGCGAGAGCTAAGAGGGATCGGCTTGCGAAATCTCCTGATAGGCATCGTGCTCACAGGCTGCGCGGGTATCACGCTCTATATGGCACTTCGCATGGCCTCTGCCAGCTCTGGGATCATCAAAGCGCTTGCCCTGGTCCTGTTGGCTGGAATGTATGGATTGTGGAAGCTGGTGAAAGGCGTCGTTTATCTCGTTCGCCCGCAATCCGAACACAAATCCATACCTGACATCGTGCAGTCAGACCTAATAGAGTGAACGCCGAATCAGATGCACCGAACGTCGCGATAGCCCTCTGGTTTCATTCTGAGCGTCGGTGATTCTGGTCGTTGCGCGATGTCGAGCAAATGAGCACGTTGATTTCTCCAATTTCCCAGAGAAGTTCCATCGCCACTCGACTGCTCTGCGTTGGCGGTGCGATTGTGACCATGTCGCTTCTTTATCTTGGCGGCATTTGGCCGAGCCTCTACACACTCATTGCCATCCCGGCTTTGCCTTCGTCTATTTTATTCTTGGCCACCGCCGTTCGTCCGGCATTGATTCGCGATCACCGGTTTCTGAGATATTATCTGATCGGTAGTTCTTTCGTCGCAGGCGCGACTTGGTTGTTTGACATCTGGTGGTTGAGTCGCGCGAGATGATTTTGTTCTACAAGCTGTTGTTATACGCTCATTATAAGTGGGTGGAACTGCTGCTTGAAGGAGCAAAAAGTTTGTCGGATTTTAGTTGCGGCGGGGATTTACTAGCAGAAGGCGCGTCATGAATGATGCGGAATTGCTGCGGGAGTACGTGAGAGACGGGTCGGAGACCGCGTTCCGGCTCTTGGTCGAGCGTCATGTGGCGCTGGTTTATTCGGCCGCGCTACGGCAGGTGGGCGACCGAGCGCTGGCACAGGACGTAACGCAGGTGGTATTCGTGATCCTCGCGCGTAAGGCGGCCCAACTTCCTGAGAGGGTCATCCTTACAGGCTGGCTTTATCGGACCACGCGGCATGCTGCAACCCGAACGCTGCGCGGCGAGCAACGGCGGCGGCGACGCGAACAGGAGGCTGTCGAAATGCAAGCGACCAACGACCCCCAGGAAATATGGGAAGAGATGGCCCCCTGGTTGGATACGGCGATGGCCCAACTGAGCGAAACGGAGCGCTTGGCTGTCCTCCTTCGCTATTTTCAAAACCGCAGTTTGCGCGAAGTGGGGCAGGCGCTGGGACTGAGCGAAGACACAGCCCAAAAGCGGGTAGCGCGCGCCATCGAAAAGTTGAGACGGCTCCTGTATCGTCGGCAGGTGGCCGTTTCGAGTGTCGCGCTTACCGGTTTGCTTTCGACGCACGCTGCGCAACTGGTCCCCCCTTATCTGGGAGCCGCCGTGGCCACGGCTGCGTTGAGCAACGGTGCGCTGCCTCCCAAGGTCTGTGCGCTTTTGTATCAAGCGCTGAAACAGCCTTTCTGGCGCAAGGCAGCCGTGGGAGCTTCAGCGGCGCTGGGCGCAATGGGGCTCCTTGCAGGGCTCGTGTACTTTTGGCCAAAGGCGGAGCCCATAGCGGGTTCCTTCACCTTTGAGAGCCGGATTGTCGCTCACCCTCGGCCCCTCGCTAAGCTGCAATGACCGCCGGTGACAGCGGTGAGTGTGCTGACTAACGCTGCGGTCGCCGCGGCACCAGCCACGCCGCCGCCTCCGCAGCCGCAGGCGGCAAAAGTCCAGGCGCGGCCCCCACCGTCATCGTGGCCAACTGCAACCAACATTCCGCGATTTACGCTCCCGGTGCTGGAGGTCGGCAAATTGCCGGGCGCGGTAGGCGTCAACCCGGGCTCGACGGACCAATCGACTCAGGGTGACCTCTCCTGGGGCGGCTCTGCCGATGTAAACACCTATTCCGGGTTTTACGATCCCCGGCTGAACACCGCGCCTTTGGAAAACCGGGTTTATTTCCCATCGATCACCAACCGCTATGCTCCGCCCGCCGTTACCTATCCTGCGCTCCCGTCGAGGACAATCGTGAAACCCCCTCCGGGCAGGAGGCAGAATGGGCCGGGGAAGTCCGCATTGAATCTTGAATGGCCCTCACCACCAAACGGACCGCGGCGCACGGCCTGACCCTGGTTGAATTGCTGACGGTCGTCGCCATCCTGGGCGTGCTTTCGGCGATGCTGCTGCCAGTCCTGGGACGCTCGAGAAACAACGCCAAAATTCAGCGGGCGCGGTTGGAAATGAACGCGATTGTCGCAGCTATCAGCGAGTATGAATCCACTTACAACCGTTTCCCTGTGTCGGACGAGGCTGTGAAGGCTGTGGCGCCACTTGGCGAAGACTTAACCTTTGGCGGGGTTATCGAGGAAACCCACACGTGGATCGCCGGACCCGGGTCGTACCTGACGAACAACTGTGAACTCATGGCGGTCTTGCTTGATTTGGAATCCTATGCCGACGGCGCTCCGACCATTAACGAAGGGCATCGCAAGAACCCACGCCGCGCCAGGTTCTTGGACACGAACATCCAGGACGGCACCAACGCGGCGCCGGGCATCGGGCTGGATGGTGTGTTCCGCGACCCGTGGAAGAGCCCATACATTATAACGCTCGATCTCAACCGGGATGGCCGTGCCCGCGACTTCATGTATCGAGAACCGGCTGTATCGGAAGACCCTCTCAAGCCAGGTTTTGGGCTCAACGGTCTTATGCGGACCACGGATGCGGAAGGTCGGGTCTGTTTCGAAGCTCCCGGCCCGATTGTGGTTTGGTCAGCCGGACCAGACCGCCAGGTTAACACGCATCTTAAAGCGAATCAGGGTGTAAACCGGGACAACCTGCTAAGCTGGAACGGAAAATAAGTCGCGGCAGGCAGTGCCAGTGGGAATGAAACCGTAGATGGGTCGACCGCACTTAACTTTCGTGACTTCGGTGCTTGACGATGGGCCGCGGTTTGTCATTCTAAAGCTCATGCGCCACACGATGCGTGCGAGTTATGGTGGACTCTTAATCTTCGCGATCTTTGCTGCGGTTGCGCTGAGCGGGTGCGTGACCGATTCTGACACGGGCTCCTATCGGCCACGGCTCCGAGCCGGAATGTCGCGCGACGACCTGAGAGCCTGTTTCGGCAAGCCTTTGCGGATCGAGGCTGTCGCTTCCGGCGGAGAGGATTGGTATTATGCGTTCGCTTCCGGGAGCGCTCCCCAAGTGGATACCAGCTCGTCGTACGACTCCTCCGGCGCCAGAACGGATTCCGTTTCCGTCAGCTTGTCCGACACAAAGACCACACAGGAATGCCCCATTCATTTATCGAGCGATGGCTACGTGATCGAACCGGTTCCCGAGGGCGATGTCGTTCGCAAATAACCGGGGCGCCCGGCTAACGCCGAGTCCAAGCGGTGGCTCTTCAAGAAGCGAGGTAATCGCCCCGCTTGGTCTCCTGGGCTCGACATCGTCGACAGGTCATGGCTTTTTCGCACCTTCGAACCTTGGGAAGAATGGCGGTCGCTTGGTGAGCACCGAGCGCTGACGTTTGACGGAATGGCTAATGTGAGTTATTAGTGGGTCATTCTCTTTCGAACGGAATATCACGGCATGCGCGTACCATCGCGCCCGCTTGAAACGGCTGGCGCGTAGTTCCACCCGCTGCCCGCCTCCTTCCGGCTGTTTCTCCGATCAACTTTGTTAAACACCATGAAAGCCTTCAAAGTATTCTTACAAGTCCTGGTGCTGGGGTCTTTCGCCATGAGCGCCCGGCCCTCGAGCGCCAGTGACCAGGCCGCTTTTACTCAGAAATCACCCCTGGCGCCTCAAACCGCCGCGATTCCTTTCGAGCAAATCGGCGCAGTGGCCGGGCAACAATACAGCGGCGACGGTCTCGCGGTCACGTCCAGTCCGGAGGGCGCGCGGCTCCGCTGCGTCTTTCAGCGCTTAAACGTCAACCTCACGAAGGAAGGAGTGTCACTGATTTCCACCAGGGAAGGAGCCAATGGCGAACCATTCTGCGTGGTTGCCCGAGCGCTGGGCCGCTCCCGCAGTCAGCCCCTCGCGCTGTCTGGCAAGGTGGAAGTGACAGCGCAGGTGGCGCGCTTCGTGCGTCCGGGATTGACGGAGGAATACTCAGTGAGCATCGACGGATTGCGGCAGGATTTTATGATTGAACAGCGACCGCCGGGCATGGGGCCAGTGCACTTGGAACTGGCGGTGGAGGGAGCCGAGGCAGAAGCCATGGCGGATGGGGCCCGGCTCGTGCTGGCTGATGGCGGACGGCAGCTTGTCTATAACCGGCTCAGGGCTGAGGACGCGCAGGGCAGAGAGCTGAATGCGAAACTGGAAGTGATATCAGCGCATCAGTTTGCCATCGTGTTGGACGATGCGGCGGCGCAATACCCGGTGCGGATCGACCCGACTTTCAGCGACGCCAATTGGCACAGCCTCGCCTCACTGCAAGGGGTGAACGGGAACATCTATGCCACGGCAATGGACAGCTTCGGGAATCTCTACCTCGGCGGCTCTTTTACCAACGTGGGGAACATTGCCGCGACCAACATCGCCGAGTGGACTGGAGTGAGCTGGTTGCCTTTGGGTTCGGGCGTCAACAGCGGTGTGCTCGCCTTGGCCGTGTCGGGCCAGACGCTCTATGCGGGGGGTTTTTTCACCGCGGCGGGCGGAGTACCGGCCTATTACGTCGCTCAATGGAACGGGAGCGCCTGGTCGCCCTTGAGTACGGGCATGGCCAATGTTGTTTCCGCGCTCGCGGTGTCGGGGACGAATTTATATGCGGGCGGTGCTTTCAGCGAGGCGGGCGGGGTGCCGGTCAGCGCGCTCGCTCGGTGGAACGGCAGTTCCTGGTCCGCCCTCGGCTTAGGGATCGGCGTTCACGGGTTTAATCCGGTCTCGACGATGGCGGTGTCGGGCACGAACTTATATGTCGGCGGTTATTTCACCAACGCGGGCGGGGTGGCGGCGACGAACATTGCCCGATGGAACGGTAGTGCCTGGTCGGCGCTGGGCTCGGGGATGAATAACGGCGTCCTTGCCCTGCTGCCGTCCGGGAACACCCTGTATGCCGGCGGGTCTTTCTATACGGCCGGGGGCGTGGCGGCCACGAACATTGCCCAATGGAATGGGAGCGCCTGGTCGGCGGTGGGACAGGGATTCAACTATGGCTTTGGCAACCCCGGGCTGGTTGACGCGCTGGCCATGGTAGGCGGCAACTTGTATGCCGGAGGCTCTTTCAACTTTGCGGGCGGTTCACTCGTCCTCAACATTGCGCAATGGGACGGCAGTTCCTGGTCCGCTCTGGGTACGGGGCGCAGCCACCCCGTCGGTCCCCTGGTGGCTTTGGGCAACACGTTGTTAGTGATTGAAAATTCCACGGCGACCGGCGGGGCGCCTACCAATCAGTTCTCCTTTTGGAATGGAAGTGCCTGGTCGGGGACGGCCGTTGGGGTGAACAGCAACGTCAATGCCGTCGCTGTTTCAGGCAACACCTTGTATGTCGGCGGGTATTTCACCAACGCAGGCGGCGCTAGCGCCAATTATATTGCCCAATGGAACGGCAGTTCCTGGTCGGCTTTGGGTTCAGGTATGGACTTGTTTGTCTATTCCTTGGCCGCGTCGAGCAATACTTTATACGCGGGCGGCCTGTTCAGCACGGCGGGTGGGGTTTCGGCGAATTACATCGCCCAGTGGAACGGCAGTTCCTGGTCCGCCCTGGGTTCGGGGATGAACGGCCCCGTCCTCGCACTGGCGGTTTCGGGCAATGATTTGTACGCCGGAGGGAGTTTCACCGCCGCGGGTGGAGTGACTGCCAATGAAATTGCCCACTGGAATGGCAGTTCCTGGTCGGCGTTGGGGTCGGGCATCAGTGGCCGTGGCGTCTATTCCCTGGCCGTTTCGGGCAACACCGTTTACGCGGGAGGCGCTTTCACGACGGCGGGTGGGCTCTCGGCCGCCGACATCGCCCAGTGGAACGGAAGTTCCTGGTCGGCCTTGGGGTCGGGGATTCCTGACACAGTCGGCTTTGGACCGATTGTTTCCGCCTTGGCGGCTTCCGGTAACACCCTGTATGCGGGAGGGAATTTCACTACGGCGGGCGGCGTGACGGCTAATGACGTCGCCCAGTGGAACGGGAGTTCGTGGTCGGCTTTGGGTTCAGGAATGATCGGCGGCGTCAGCAGCTTGGCGGTATCCGGCACGGCGTTGTACGCCGGCGGCCTTTTCAACATGGCAGGCGGGGTGTCGGCCAATTATGTCGCGCAATGGAACGGGAGTTCGTGGTCGGCTTTGGGTTCGGGATTAAACAACTGGGTTACCGCCCTGGCAGTATCCGGTGACGGCTTGTTCGTGGGGGGAAATTTCACCAGGGCCGGAACCAACGTGTGCAACTATGCGGCGGAGGCCATCGTGTGGCCGCAGCCTTATATCATCACCTCCAATAGTGATTTTGGTCTTACGAGCAACCAGAGCCAATTCGGTTTCGACATTATCGGCGGTACGGGCCAGAAGCTCGTCGTGCAAGGCGGCAGCAATTTGTTGTCCTGGGTGCCGCTGCAAACCAACCTGCTCACCATGCCGCTCTGGCATTTTAACGATCCGTCGGCGGGCGGTTTTCACTCGCGCTTCTACCGTGTCGTGTTTGGCCCGTGATTTTTACCACGGTTCATGGACTGGTCACGCGATAGAACCGCTGGGACCAATTTGCGGCGGCGGTATCGCTGAAATTGAACGCGATGGATTTTTCCAAGACTGCTCGTTCCCGCAGGCCTTGGTATTTTTCACGGGTGACGCGGGAGTGAAACGAGATGATTAGGGTGATGATCGGCATCGAGGCGGGCAAAATGGGGAGACTCAAGGCGACACCAGCCGATAAAACCGCGCCTGGAATTCAGATGCCGCAGGGTCGAAACACATCGTGCTTGGTCCGTTTCCGTAAAAAGTCCCGAGCGTGGACCAGTCTGTCAGGTTCGTCGAAGCCTGCAGGCGGTAATTGTTCCCGACCGCCGTCGTGACACTCAACTGCAAGCTTCCCCCGGACGTGAGGTTAGGTTGCCCGAATAGGGCGAACGGGGGAGGGTTGGTGATGGTCACGAGGGCCGTCCCGGTCGTGCTGCCGTTCGAGTTCGACACGCTGACCGTGTAATTCCCGCTCTGGCTCGAGACCGCATTTCGGAGGGTAAGGCTGGCGTTCGTTGCATTTGGAATCATCGCGGTGCCCAGGAACCACTGGTAGGCGAGCGCGCCGCCGGCAGCAGCGGTAGCCAGAAACACATCACTGCCGGCGCCGACGGTCTGGCTTTGGGGCCCCGAGAGGATTCGCGGGACACCGCTCGCTCCGGCGGTAACAGTGAAGTTGTCGAACAAAAGATAATTGTTGCCCGGTGAAGAAGTATTGTTGAACACCCAGACGGCATCGATGTTGCCTAGAGTCCACGCCGCGCCCGCGGTGGTCAGCGGTTGAGGAATCACAGTCAGCGGCGCGCCGTTGAGCGTCGCGGCCCAGAGGCCGCGCCCAAAATCCATCGCGATCACCAGGTTATAGATGACGCTGTTATAGAACGGCAGCGCGGCCTGGGCGCTGCCGGTGTCCAAGAGGTAGTCGATGAACTTGAGGCTGTTATCAAACTCGAGTCCGAACAAAGCATGACCGCTGGCGTTTTGGACAATCCACCAGAATTGGTCTTGCACGCTATTGTTTGAATCGACGATCTCCATCGAAACCGAGAACTGCACCAGAGGGCGGTTGTTCGTGTCTACCGTGTAATTCAAAGGATGATAAAGAGCCGTGTTGGTTGCGGGCGTCGGGGAATTGAATCCGAGAAAGGCTTGTTGCCCCTGCCCCGCGAAAAAATTGCTGACGATGCCGTTGCCTCCGGTTCCGGTGCTGAGCCAGCCGTTTTGACCAGCCAACGGCGGCCCGGACGGGGCGTATCCCTCGGCCGGCTCGAAATGGGTTGAAAACACGGTCGTGGTCGCGGGCTCGAGGCGTAACAGGGCATTGCCGCTTGCCCCGTTGACGCCGTCGATTGCGATTTGGTAGGTTTGACCCGCAGCCGCATTGAAAGTCAGCAGGTTGGATCCATTGCCGCCTGACCCCACGCTGCCAGCCACCGCCGTCAGCCCGGAAACGCTGCTGCCGGTATACACCGCTAGCAGCGTGTTGAAATCGCTCCCGATGGTGTCGAGGGAAAACATTCCGTTCCCGGGAGCCGTCCAGGAAAACCATATGGACTTCCCGCCGCTGTTGCCCGCGTGATTTGGTTCGCCTGGCTCCTTGGAAGCGCCGGATGTGTCGGCGGAAACTACGAAGGCGGCCCCGGTTAGCACGAGCGCGTTGGCGAAGGTGTCATTTGGCGGCGTGAGTGCGGGAAGAACTACAAACGGGGCCGTCGCCCTCCCAAACGGCGATTGGATGGTCAGCGTGCCACTGGCAGCGCCGCCCGGCACACTCGCGACAATAAGGACGTTGGACCAACTGGAAAACGAGGCCGCCGTCCCGCTGAACGAGACATTCGTGACCGTCCTGAAACTGAAACCGTAAATGAAGACCTCGCGACCCGAAGCCGCAGCGCCCGGCGTAACAACCGCGATTACCGGCGCCGGCGCGGGAGCCGCCTGCAGCGCCGCGCCGGGCATGACGATTCCGTATCCCGAATCCCGGTCCACTCCCGCGGCCATGATGTCCAGCGCGGTGCCTGTGAGCAGCGCGCGAATCTGCACTGCGGTCAGATTCGTGTTACACGATTTGAGCAGCGCCGCAATGGCGGCGGCATGCGGCGCGGCGGCGGAGGTTCCGAAGAACGGGTTCAGCCCGCCTGGGGGGAGGTCCGTTGTCACACCGTTGGCAGCCGCAATATCCGGCTTTTGGAAAACGATCCCACCGCTCGAAGAGAAATTCCCCGGGGTCATCGGCGTTCCATCCGGGAAATAAAACATGCGTCTCGGCCCGTCGGAGCTGAAGGACTCGACCGGGTTGGCCGCTCCGCCGGTGAAGCTGAAGGGGAAAGAGGTTGCCGCGTCCACGGCAGCCACACAGAACGCGTTGGTGGCCGCATTATGACCGCGCGTGCTGCCCGGGGTGCCAATGGCCAGTTGCCCGCGCTGCGTGTCGATGTGCAAAAACCGCCCCGCGCCCGACGCCAGCACTACCACCAGCCGCTCGGCAATCTGCGGGGCCGGCACGCCTTCAATCGGTTCCTGCGTACCCAGCTGCCAGTTCACCGACGCGCTCACGACATTCACGCCGCCGGAGTCCAGAACAAAGAGGTCATAGTCATTGGTCGAAGCCCCAATCGGGTCCGACCAATACAGGATCGTCTTCGCGTGCCCGTTGTTCGCTTGCGCCACCTGGTCGTAGTTTGTTGGCGAGCCAATCGTCCCGAAATTATGAATGAACCCGTTGGTCGGGAAGCCGACGGCACCGCCGTTCAGAAAGTCTCCCTCCCAGGTCCCGGAGGTTCCACTATCATAGTTTCCGGAGTTGGCTGCGGATGAAAAATAGAGCCCGCCACTGGCCGAGACGGCATCGACTGCCTGCGCGATCGCCGCATCCTGAAACGGCGAATCCGTCGGACCCGTAAGATCGTCCACAATAATGTCGCACCCGTAGGTAAAGCGCAGGTCCAGAATGTTCGTCGCGAATTGCTTGTCCGAAATCGGGCCGTTCGTCGGACCCGTTCCCGTAGCGAAATAAAGCTGCGCTCCTGGAGCCATGGCGTGAACGATCTCGAGCATCGCCGTCCCTTCGCCTTCGCCGGGAACGCCGCTTTGGCCGGGCAGCACAGTCACCGGCCCGAGGTCGCCAGCGGCCTGGCCCTGCGACATGTAATCGACGCTGTCGGACAGGACCCCAACCCGCACATTCGAGCCATCGACGAAAAAATTGGTTCGCGCGAAGAAGTCATTGTGCACCGCCACTCCCTCGGGGTCAGTGTTGTTGACCATGGTCGGAACCACCGGGCGAATGAACTTCACCTCGGGCAGTGCCGCGAGGTTCTCCGCCTCGCTCAGGGGCACGGCCGCGCGGACCGGGCTGACGTGCGGCAAGGTGTCCCGAATCGTGCCTCCATGCGCCTGAATCTCGTCGAGCAGTTTCGCCGTATCACTTGCGGCGATATCGACCAGGACCATGCCACTTGCATCGGGCGTCACGCCGATTCGCAATGCCGGCACGAGGCCGCTGGCGATAGTCTCATTCCGGCTTCGCTTGGCAGCAAAGACGAGCTGCGAATCCATTTTCTGCTGCGCGGGAGTGAACGCAGCCTTTTCCTCTTGAAGCGCCTCAATCTGCCGCAGCCCGGTAGCGCTGAGCTGGCCGTCAATTGCAAGAGCTGTGTTCGTCATCGCCGCGCCAGACAAGGGGCCCGGGTTGGAGGTGATGGCGCTCGCTGCATTCACGTTTCCGCGCGCGGTCGGGAGGCTTTGCTGCACGCTTTGGACAGGGGCTGGCATGCCGGCGGTCGCACCCTTGGTCACCTGGAGGGTTGTGTGGAATTGCCTTGAGGGCCCACCGGCACCCTCCAGGCGTACGAAGACAAATGTAGCCGATAAAAAGCCGAGCAAAACCAGGCCGATTTGCACACGGCGCCACATGGGGTTGAGGTGAAGGTACGCCGCTTCCGGCGGCTGTCAATTCCTCGTTCCGCTCATGATTGCGCCTTTCCGGCGCTTTATCACTCCCTCATTCCATTGCTCCAGAACCCCAAAATCGAGAGTGAGACACCCAGCCCCAACCTTCGGACCGCCACCTGCGATAACCGCTCGGTAACCTGTGGTAACCTGTGGTAACCTGCGGAAGCCTGCTAAAGGTAATATTTTTTATTCCCCTTGCCGGTCTCGCTGTGTCAGCTTGTCGGAGCAATTGATGCGAGTCCGAAAGGAAATTACATGATTAGAGCGTCCCGGGTGCCAGGTGCCTTTACCCCTCTCGTCGCCTTGCTTGGCGTGCTCCGGTTGTCCGCCTCCACGCTGACGGTCCAGGATTTGCGGTGCGAATACCTGAATAACCCGCTGGGCATCGACGTTCCACAGCCGCGACTAAGCTGGGCGCTGGAGTCAGACAGTAAATCTGCACGGGGCGAGCGCCAAACCGCCTACGAAGTGCTGGTCGCCGGCAGCCGGCAAAAGCTCGCCGCTAACCAGGGCGATTTGTGGGACACTGGCCGCGTCGATTCGGATCAGTCAATCCAACTCGGTTATGCCGGCAAACCGTTGGTTTCCCAGCAGGAATGCTTTTGGAAGGTTCGTGTCTGGGACCAGAGCGGCCACCCGTCGGGTTGGAGCGCACCCGCCCAATGGAGCATGGGCCTGCTCTCGCCGACAGATTGGCAGGCCTACTGGATCGGCGTGGATGGTGTCGAGCTGCAATCCACCCTGACTAACACTTCGTGGATTTGGTTTCCTGAGGGACATCCCGAAGAATCCGCGCCTGTCGGGACGCGGTATTTTCGGCGTTCCTTCGTACTGCCTCCCGGCCGCATCGTTAAATCCGCGCGCTGGCTGGTGAGCGGCGACAACGAGTTTGCTGCTTTTGTGAATGGGAAGATGGTTGGGCTGGGAAACAACTTCAAAACGGCGGCTGCTCTCGATGTCGCCCGGGAATTGCGCTCCGGTAGAAACTTTCTGGCGGCCACCGTCCGCAACAGCGGCGATGCTCCAAATCCTGCCGGATTTGTCGGCCTTTTGCGCGTCGAGTTCTGGATCGGCGGGCTGCTGGTACTGGCGACGGATGAAAACTGGCTGACCTCCGCGGAGGAATTGTCAGGCTGGCTGAACCAGGACTACGACGACTCGACCTGGCTCCCGGCCCGCAACCTGGGCCCGGTGGGAATGGAGCCATGGGGCGAGGTGTCAGGTCCCGAAGACCGGCGCCTTCCCGCGCGCTGGTTGCGCAAGGAATTTGCAATCGAGAAAAAAGTCCGGCGGGCTACTGCTTACTTTTCGGGTTTGGGGCTGTCCGAACTTTATCTCAATGGGCGCAGAGTGAGTGACGAGGCGCTGTCACCGGGCTTGACCGAGTACTCCAAACGCACCTTTTACGTGACGCGCGATGTCACGTCGCAACTCAAACGGGGCCGTAACGCTCTGGGCGTGGTTCTCGGAAATGGCCGCTTTTTCGCCCCGCGTTCGAAGGCGCCGACTGATACGCGGAGCTTCGGCTTCCCCAAGCTGATATTCCAGATGCGAGTCGAATACCAAGACGGTTCAACAGCCATGGTTGTCAGCGATGAATCGTGGAAGGTCACGACCGAGGGGCCCATCCGCGCCAACAACGAATACGATGGCGAGGAATACGATGCCCGGCTCGAAATGCCCGGCTGGAGCGAACCGGGGTTTGATGACTCGAAATGGCAGCCAGCTCAGCTCGTCGGTTCCGGGAGCGGGACACCCGCTCAGTCACTGGTCGCCACGGATATTGCCAAAACCGGCCCGTTGTTCATGTGCGCCAACCTGGCCGCGCAAATGATCGAGCCCATCCGGGTCACTCAAACCCTGGCGCCGGTCGCTCTCACGCAGCCGAAACCGGGCGTTTATGTTTTCGATATGGGCCAGAACATGGTCGGCTGGTGTCGTCTGCATGTTTCCGGACCGCGCGGCACGGTGGTTTCGCTTCGCCACGCGGAAACCATCAAGCCCGACGGAACGCTCTACGTCGCTAATCTGCGCGGGGCGAAGGTTACCGACACATACACTCTCAAAGGGCAGGGCAGGGAAGTGTACGAGCCCCGCCTTACGTACCATGGATTCCGCTATGTCGAACTCAACGGCTACCCCGGCAAGCCATCCCTTTCCACCCTCGAAGGGCGCGTCGTGCACGATGACCTCGAGAGCGCCGGGGGTTTCGTCTGTGCGGACTTATTGGTGAATCGGATCTACGACAATATCCGTTGGGGCGTGCTCGGCAACTACCGCAGCATTCCCACTGATTGCCCCCAGCGCGACGAGCGGCAGGGCTGGCTCGGAGACCGCTCGGCTGAGTCCAAGGGCGAGACTTACCTGTTCAACACTGCCGCGCTTTACTCCAAATGGCTTCAGGACATGGCCGATGCTCAAAAGGACACGGGGAGCGTGCCCGACGTTTGCCCGGCTTACTGGCCAATCTACTCGGACAACGTCACCTGGCCCAGCAGCACGGTGATCATTCCGAAGGCATTGAGCGACCAGTACGGTGACTCTGGAGTCGTTGCGGGGCATTACGACAGTGCAAAGCGATGGATGGACTACATGGAAGGCTTTGTGACCAACGGCATCATCGAGCGCGATTCATACGGCGACTGGTGCGTCCCACCAGAGGACCCCGCCCTGATTCACTCCAACGATCCCAAACGCAAGACCGACAAAGCACTGTTGGCGACGGCCTATTTCTACGAAGATGCCCGGCTGATGGCAGGCTACGCCACGCATCTCCGCAAGAGCGACGAAGCCCAACACTTCACTCAATTGGCCGAGACGCTCAAGGCCGCTTTCAACGACAGATTTCTGAACGCCCAGGATGGCCAATACGACAACGGCTCCCAAACCTCCTGTGTCCTCCCGCTCGCGTTCGACCTCGCGCCCGAAGCCGAGCGGGAGCGCATTCTCCAGCATTTGCTCGCCAAGATCGAGAACGAGAGCAAGGGTCACATCGGGACCGGCCTGATTGGCGGGCAGTGGCTCATGCGCGCGCTCTCTGACAACGGCCGGCCGGATGTGGCGTATCAAATCGCGAGTCAGCACACTTATCCGAGCTGGGGCTACATGGTCGAAAAGGGTGCCACCACCATTTGGGAGCTTTGGAACGGCGACACCGCTGACCCGGCGATGAATTCCGGCAACCACGTAATGCTGGTCGGCGACCTTGGCATCTGGCTGTTCGAAAACCTGGCTGGCATCAAGCCCGACCCCGCCCAGCCTGGTTTCAAGCATATCGTCATGCGCCCCGAGCCGGTGGGCAATCTGCGCTTCGTCCGAGCCACCCACCATTCGCCTTACGGCCTCATCGCCAGTGAATGGAAAAAAGATCCGAAAAGGTTCCGCTGGAACATCGTTGTGCCGCTGAACACAACGGCGACCGTCTATGTGCCGGCCAGATCCGCAGAGGCAGTGAAAGAAAGCGGCCGACCAGCCAGCCGCGCGCGCGGGGTTAAATTCTTGAGTATGGAGAATGGGCGCGCCGTGTTCGAGGTAGGTTCGGGCCACTATAGGTTCGAGAGCGACTCTTAAGGCCTCCTCACAGTTTCAGGTAGGAAGACTAATCGCAGAACAATTCTCTTGCCATTGATTTTCCTGCCCGCCTGCCGTTCCGGGCTCACCGATCCGGCGCCTTCGGGACAATATCCGTCTGCAGCTTCGGGTCGGCCGCTCGCACCCGCGTCTCCGGCAGGCCCAACTCGCGGCGCACAATGTTCGTGCCCTGCGCGATCGCCGCCGTCTTGAAGAAAGCGATGTCCCGGTTGCAGCCCTGGCGCCCGAATCCGCAGTCGCTCGAGACGATCAACTGCTCCGGAGCAATATGCTTCAAGACCTGGCGGATCGAGGCGGCGACAGCCTCCGGTTGCTCAACCTGCAGCGTGCGGTGGCTCACGACGCCGATGGAAATCTTTTTCTTCAGCTTGCCTTTCAGGGGCGCGAACAGCTCGATCTCGCGAAAATTCCGGTCCTTCGTTTCAATCGTCCAAACATCGCCGCGGCACTCTTCGAGGTAAAGCTCGAACGATTCGCGGTAGCTGTCGTTGTCGATCACGCGCTGCATGTTGGGGTTGCCCCAGCAGGTGTGAATCCAAATCTCCACGTCGTCCAGGCCTTGCACTTCACGGTTGTAGGCCTCGACCATGAACTTCACGTTGTCGTGCTTGCGGCCATAGGTGTTGGACCAGAAATGAAGCGTGGGTTCCTCGATCTGGATGCATTTGCAGCCGGCATCGCGCAGGGCGAGCAGTTCCTTGTTCATCGCCACGGCCATGTCCCAGACGACTTCCCGGTTGTCCTTGTATTTCTTAGTGTGGATATCGAGGAACAAGCCCATGACTTGCGAGCAGCACGTGCCGAATTTGACTGGCCGGGAGGTCTTCCCCTGGGCCAGCCGCCAGATTTTCGCGTAATCCAACGGCCGGTGCTCGATCTTGTCCACTACGCGCGGCCAGCGCCACCCGGTGTAAATCTCGCTCAAAATCGTTCCGGTCGGATATTTCAACCAGGGCGAGACGGTGGCTTCGGATTGCAGGTAATCCCCCTCAAACCCGGCCCAGCGCTGCAAGGGATAGTGGTGCCACGAGCGGCCGGCCATGTCGTCGTCGCAGTGCAGGTCGCCGTGCGTCAGAATGTCTAGCCCGGCGCGTTCCTGGTCACTGAGCACGACGGCCAGCGCATCCTGGAATTTTTCCCGAAAGCGCACATCCATCATGCAAGTGTCGATGGGCCGGCCCCACATGCTCATATCGAACCAGCGTGGCCGCGGCCAGGAGCCCGTGATGGTGCAAGGAAGAATGGTGTTAGCGGTAACGGTGAACATGCAAATTCCATAGCGCGAATTTCGTTGAAGCGCAACTTCGGAACCAAGGAATTTATCTCGACCCGGCACGCGCGGTTGTTATCTATGTGCCAACAAATCCGGAAAACGCCCTGTTCACGATGAGCGATACCTCGGTCTCCCAGCCAAAATCACAGGCCGCGCTCGGAGCGCGTTTGCCCGGCCCGGGCGAACCGCGTTCTAATGCGCTGGCCCGGCTCTGGAGTATTCCGGCGACACGCGCCCTGGTGGCCCTGCTGCTGGTCTTCATGATCGGGTGCTGCTTCAACGCCAACGGCGCGTTTTTCAAATGGGGCACTCACCGCGATGCGCTGCGACAGGCCTCCGTCTTCGGCATCCTCGCTTGCGGGATGACATTGGTGATCATCAGCGGCGGCATCGATTTGGCCGTTGGGAGCATGCTGGCCTTCATCGCTGTGAGCTTTTCGTTGATGAGCATTCATTGGGGTTGGGCGCCGTCGGTCGCCATCCCCGCCTGCCTGCTGCTGGGGCTCGCCTGCGGAGCTGTGTCCGGCGGCGTGACGGCGTGGTTCGGCATTCAGCCGTTCATCGCGACACTCGCGATGATGGTCTTTGCGCGCGGGCTTGCCAAGACCATCTCCGGCGGGATGAAAGTTTCGACCGCGGTTAAGAACCCGGACGGCAGTTACCGGTATGTCGATGTCCCCGGCGTTTTCAAGTTTATCGACAGCCGCATTCTTGGAGGAGAGGTGGCAGTGGTGACGGTCATTTGCCTGGTTTGCGCCGTGGTGGCCTGGGTGGCGTTGTCGCGGCACTATTGGGGACGGCAATTGTATGCGATCGGCGGCAATGAGGAGGCGGCTCGGCTGTCGGGTGTGCCGGTGAAGCTGATGAAGGTCCTCGCGTATTCCTCCTGTGGCCTGATGGCCGCGGTGGCGGGGATTTGCCAGGCGGCGCAGGAACAGCAGGGCGACCCGGAGGCAGGCATCGGCTACGAACTGACCGCGATTGCCATTGTCGTGATCGGCGGCACCACGTTGGCCGGCGGGCGCGGTGGCATCGGCTTGACTCTGCTCGGCACGCTGACGATTGGCTACCTGGAAAAGATTCTAAGCATCAATGCGGTACCCGAGGCGAGCCGGCTGATGCTCACCGGCGTGATTATCGTGGTCGCCGTTCTCGCCCAGAAAAGACGCAAGTAATATGCTCTTTCCAAGCCCTTCACAACCCGTTATCAAGAAATCGATTATGCGCCAAAACGCGAAAAGCAGCATCTTTCCTCTGATTCTAGGCCTCGCCTTGAATATTCTCTTGATGGCGGGCTGTAGCAAGACCGACCAGGCCCAGCCTTCGCAGCCAAGTGGCCCGAAGAGGGCGAAATCGAGCTACACCATCGGGATGAGCCAATGCAACCTGGGTGAGCCATGGCGCGTGGAAATGAATGCCCAAATCAAGGCGGCTGCAGACATGCATTCGAACCTGACGGTCATTTTCAAGGATGCGCAAAACGACACGCTCAAGCAGCGGTCGCACATCGAGGAATTTGTCAGCGCCGGCGTGGACCTGATCATCATCAGCCCAAAAGAAGCGCAGCCGCTCACGGACCCGGTGGCCCGCGCCATGGACGCCGGCATACCGGTCATTGTGCTGGATCGGCGCCTGCTCGGTACCAATTACACCTGTTTCATTGGCGCGGATAACAAGAAAATAGGCCACGCCGCGGGCGAATGGATCGTCAAGAAGCTCGGTGGTAAGGGCAAGCTGGTCGAGTTGAAAGGGCTGATGACCTCGACGCCCGGCCAGGATCGCGACGCCGGGTTTCGGGAGGCGCTCGCCGGGACGGGAATCGAGATCATTTTCGACGCGGACATGAAATGGCTGGAGCCGAATGCCCGCCAGGAAATGGAGTCGGCACTCGCGCGTTTCAACAAGATTGACTGCGTGTATGGGCATAACGACCCCGGTGCGCATGGAGCCTATCTGGCGGCCAAAGCCGCCGGGCGCGAAAAGGAAATGCTGTTTGTCGGCATCGACGCGCTCCCGCAGGAGGGAGTCATCTATGTAAAACAGGGAATTCTTGATGCGACTTTTCAGTATCCCACAGGTGGCGGCGAGGCGATCGAGACGGCTCTAAAAATCCTGGTGGGCGAGAAAGTGCCGAAGGAAATCACACTGGGTTCGAGAGTCTTCGACAAGGAATCGATGGGGCAGGGCGGGATCGAGCTGAAATGAGGCAGGCGACGACTGACTCGGAGGCGATTTATGAAGCCGAAGCCACTCCAAACTAATCAGGACTGCACCCCAATCAAACCGCGGCTCTCGCGTCCCCAGGCGAGGCGAGTCTGTTTTGTCTTTTGCGTCCTCCTGACGCTGTCGGCATGCGGTTCGCGCGTTGCAGCCGAGCAAACGCTTTCCTACGTGGACCTGGTCGGCCGGCTCACCGACCTGGAGCAGCTCGCCGTCCTTCCCGCGACTGGAGAGCAGTGCGCCCAGTGGTCCAGTTACGATCGGAAGAGCCGGTATGATGCCGTGTCGGGCAAATACGTCGCCTGGGATGCCAACGGCGACGGTAACGGCATCATCCGCAAAGAAGGCGATAAGTTGGTGCTGGCAGAGATGGAAGGCCCAGGCTGCATCTGGCGCACCTGGTCGGCGATGCCCAGGGAAGGGCACGTTCGCATCTACCTTGACGGTGCGAGCGAGCCGGCGGTGGACCTTCCGTTCGTCGGTTATTTCGACCACAAAAACCCGCCGTTCACGCGCGGCGCCCTCGTTCATACCGTCGCGCGCGGTTGGAACAATTACACTCCGATCCCGTATCAAAAGTCGTGCAAGATCGTCGCTGATCCCGGCTGGGGTTCGTACTACCATTTTACGTATTCAACTTTTCCAAAAGGCACGCAGGTCCCGACCTTCAAGAGGGACTTAAGCCCTGAAGAGAATGCCGCGCTCGACAACGCGGACGCCGCACTGCAACGCTGCGGACCCATCCCCCCTGGGAACGGCTCAGGCGAGCTGATCCTTAAGAAAATGGTGACCGTCGCCGGCGGCGGGAGCACGACAGTTGCGAAAATCCTGGGACCGCAAGCGATTACCAGTCTGCGCGTGAAACTGGACCTCCCGGCTGCCCCGGCCGACCTCGACCTGCTGCGTGAACTGATCCTGCAGATCAAATGGGATGATGAAAAGGAACCCAGCGTATGGGCGCCTCTGGGCGACTTCTTCGGGACCGCCGCGGGCGCGAACAAATATCATTCCCTGCCGCTCGGTTTGGATGAGGACGGCTGGTGGTACTGCAATTGGTACATGCCTTTCGACGCTGCGGCCGAAATCCGGTTGGTAAACGGTGGAGAGGTGACAAGGCAAGTCGCGTTCGAGGTGACTTCCGATCCGCTGTCGCGGCCGATTGAGCAGTTAGGACGCTTTCACGCCAAATGGCATCGCGATGCCTTCTTGCCGGAGCAGCCGGAACGCCGAATCGACTGGCCTATTCTGAAGACCGAAGGCGCGGGCCGGTTCGCCGGTGTCCTGCTCCACGTTTGGAATCCGCGCGGTGGGTGGTGGGGTGAGGGGGACGAGAAATTCTTCGTCGATGGCGAAAAGTTCCCATCGACCTTCGGCACCGGCTCGGAGGATTACTTCGGCTACGCCTGGTGCGACCCCCATTTGTTCCAGAACGCGTACCACGACCAGACCCACAACGACGGCAACAACAAAGGCCACGTCGCCGTCAACCGGTGGCATATCCCGGACAATGTGCCCTTCCAACGCTCCTTCGAAGGCTGCATCGAAAAGTATTTCTCCAACCAGCGGCCCACGCTATACGCCGCCACGGCCTATTGGTACCTGGCACCTGGCGGGAAGGACCCGTATCGCCCGGTGCCGCTCCGCGAAAGGGTCGGGTACTGGGCCCCGGTTCAGAACTTTAAAGTCCCAGGTGCGATTGAAGGCGAAAGCATGAAAATCCTTTTCAAGACTGGCGGCAACCCGCAGGAGCAGGACATGAGCGGGTTCTCGGGTCAATGGAGCAACGACGCCCACCTTTGGTGGATCGACGCGAAACCCGGCGACAAGTTGGATCTTGCGCTGCCGGTGACCAGGACGGGCACGTACACGCTGAATATGCAATTCACCAAGGCTCCCGACTACGGCATCGTGCAGCTTTATGTCGATGGGCTGAAACTCGGCGGCTCCTTGGACCTTTACCACGCTTCGGTTGTTCCCACCGGCCCCTTGCCGATGGGCACTCGCGACCTGGCGGCCGGCAACCACAAACTAACCGTGGAAATCGTTGGCGCGAACGTCCAGGCGGTTAAGCGCTACATGTTCGCGCTGGATTACGTGAAGCTCGACCCGGCGCATTGAACGCGTCCCGTAGCGCAGGCTTCCAAGCCTGCTGTATCGCCGACTTCCAAGTCGGCGCAGTGTAGAATCCCGCGAAGCGTCAGCACGTTTGGAAACCTGCGATCGGGTCCCGCCACGGCGGGAGAGGCCTGCGCCACATTCAGGGGGCTGAACTACTCAGGCTAGGCCGCTTCCTCCTCCGTGTCGAGGAAGCCTTGCAGATGGCGGACGCGCGTGGGGTGGCGCAGCTTACGCAGCGCCTTGGCCTCAATTTGCCGGATGCGCTCGCGCGTGACGTTGTACATCTTGCCGATTTCTTCCAACGTCCGCTCGTAGCCATCAACCAGACCGAAACGCATCTCGAGGATTTTGCGCTCGCGCTCGGTCAGGCTGGTGAGCACGTCGCCCAGCTTCTCTTTCAGCAGGCTGTAGCTGGTGACATCCGAAGGATTCTCGGCGCTCTTGTCCTCAATGAAATCGCCAACGCTCACATCGCCGTCATCGCCGACGGGGGCATGGAGGGAAATTGGCTGCTGGGCCATCTTGAGCAGCGAATTGATGCGGGCCACCGGCATGTGCATCTCGTCGGCGATCTCCTCCGGAGTCGGCTCCCGGCCGAGCTCCTGGGTGAGCTGCTTCTGCGCGCGCCAGAGTTTGTTCATGATTTCGATCATGTGCACCGGGATGCGGATGGTCCGGGCCTGGTCGGCAATCGAGCGGGTGATCGCCTGCCGAATCCACCAGATGGCGTAGGTCGAGAATTTGTAGCCGCGCCGGTATTCGAACTTTTCGACGCCTTTCATCAGGCCAATATTTCCTTCCTGGATGAGATCGAGGAAGGATTGGCCGCGGTTGGTGTACTTTTTGGCGACGGACACGACGAGGCGGAGGTTGGCTTCGGCCATGTGGGTCTTGGCCTGATGAGCGCGGTCGGCGGCTCGTTTCAGCTGGCCGAACACCTTGAAAAAGTCCTCGCGGGGCATCCGCACGAACAATTCGAGGGCCTGGATCTTGGTGCGCTCCCCATGGAGCGCGGATTGCTGCTCGCCCGATTTGCGGTGCGATTCCAATTCCTGAATGCGGCGCAGGCTGGCCTGAAATTTCTCGTGAACGTTGCCCGCAACCACGATCATGTCCTCAAGGACCTTCTGCTTGTAGAAAAACTTCGGAAAGGTGTCCTGCAGCCTTTTGTCGAGTTTTCGAAAACTGGTCAGGACCTTCTCGCGATGCTTTTGCGCGGCCTTTTGCCAGCTGAGGTATTTCTCGTCCACGTTCCCATCGAGACCGCGAATCTTCTTGATGAGATTGCGCAGCTCTTTGAGGTGGCCCTCACGGTTGGCGACTTTCTTATCGACCACCACCCGGTCAAAACGTTCCTTGGGCGGCTCGGACAACAGCTTCTCGGCAATTGCGATGTGTTCCTTCGCCGTGAAACCGAGGCTGTAAACCAGCCGTTTCATTTCCGCTTCTGCTTCTTCGATGCGTTTGCAAATCTCGACTTCCTGCTCGCGCGTCAACAGCGGCACTTTACCCATCTGGTTCATGTACATCCGGACCGGGTCGTCCAGGACTTCCAGCCGCGCATCTTCTTCCTCTTCGGGTTCGGCCGGTTTCGCGCGTTCGACCTCTGCATGATCGACAATCTCTACATCCAGCCCGCGAAGCTTGGTATAGAGTTCATCTAAATCGTCGGGCGACATCCCCTCCGGCAGGACGTCGTTGATGTCGTCGTAAGTAACATGGCCATTCTCGTGAGCCAGGTGGAGAAGCGTCTTAATGGTCTCGGCCAAATCGACGGGAGAAGGGGGTGAACCGGGCACTTTGGGCTGACCGCCGGGACCAACTTTCGGATGGGGAGGGTGGGCGTGGAACTTGGAGGAGCCATTGGGGCTTTCCTGAGGACGAACCTCGGGACGACCGGCGGCTTTAGCGGAAATGATAAAACGCCGCCGAGGCTGGCTCGGCTTGGTCGTCGGGGTACGCTGGCTGCTTCGGCCTTGCTTGGCGGGGCTGCCCGTTAGTTTGCTCTCTTTCCTATTCAGCATAGATAATCAGACGCACAGGGTCCGCTTTGGTTCACAAATCGTGTAAACCAATCAGCCACAACGGTTCGTAACTTGGGTCTTTGATCGGTACTGCCGGCCACACCAGACTCTTGGAGACCGCCAACAACGGAAGACAGACACGCACGCACAATATATTATTCTCCACCTGGCCCGAATTATCAAGGCAGCTTGGATTGTGCTCGTTGCCCGCGTGATAACGCTAACCTGTGCCTTGGAGAACTACGCCACGTTCCCTAGCGACTTGCAAGCAGGAAATGGGGCTTTTTTCACTTTTGCGTCAGGCCTGTACCAGCTGGCGAATCGAGTCGATTAGGCTATTGCAGCAGAGTGACTTAGGATTACATGAGCGGATCCTGTATCGTTAAATATTCACGGCCGTAACCAATTGCTCGAACGTTGTTTGCAATCCTCCGGCTAGCTTCCCGGCTCGTTCACCTGGCCGTTTCGACCTTTTCCCAACGCCCGTTCTTTCCCGACTTCAACACGGCATCGCAGACGTATTGAGTTTCCAGCGCATCCCGGAAGGTCGGGCTGGCGGGTTTCCGGGTAGCCATGCCCTCGAGGAAATCAGCAAATTGGTGCACGAAACTGTGCTCGTAGCCGATTTGCAGGCCCGGCACCCACCATTTGCCCATGTAGGGGTGGTCTCCGTCAGTTACATGGATGGTGCGCCAGCCCCGGAGGCGGCCTTCGTCGCGATGTTCGAAGTACTCAAGGCGGTGCAGGTCGTGCAGGTCCCAGGAAATCGAGGCGTGTTCGCCGTTGATCTCGAAGGTGTACAAAGCCTTGTGCCCACGGGCGTAACGGGTGGATTCAAAGGTGGCCAGCGAGCCGTTCTTGAACCGTGCTAGAAACGCGCAGGCGTCATCAATACCAACTTTTTCGACTTTGCCGGTGAGGTTATGTTTGCGCTCTTTGATGAAGGTTTCCGTCATGGCATTAACCTTTTCGAGCGGGCCGTTAAGCCACAGAGCCGTATCGATGCAATGTGCGAGGAGGTCGCCAGTGACACCGCTGCCGGCGACTCTCACATCCAGGCGCCAAAGGCCCGCGCCACCCTGGGGCAGGTCTTTGGAAATGGTCCAGTCCTGCAGAAACTTCGCGCGGTAATGGAAGATGCGGCCGAGGCGACCTTCGTCGATGAGCTGTTTCGCGAGCGTGACCGCGGGGATGCGCCGGTAATTATACCATACCATGTTGGGAACGCCGACCTTCTCGACCGCCTGCACCATCTTCAAACCCTGAGGGCCAGTCATGGCCAGAGGTTTTTCGCACAGGATCATCTTTCCAGCTTTGGCGGCAGCGATGGCGATGTCCTTGTGCACGTCGTTGGGGCAGGCGATGTCGAGCAAGTCAATGTCCCCGCGGGCGACCAGTTTCCGCCAATCGGTTTCAACGGATTCATAGCCCCATTTCGCAGCAAACGCCTGCGCTTTCGCGGCGTCCCGGCCGCACACCGCTTTGAGCACAGGCTGATATTTCAAATCGAAGAAGTTGCCTGCTTTGCGGAAGGCGTTGGAGTGGGCGCGTCCCATGAAGCCATAGCCGATGAGTCCGATATTGAGCTGTTTCATAAGTGGTCCCTTCACGACAGAGAAAAGCCGCTCGTTTGGTCGCATGCAAGCCGAAATCGAAAGAAACGATGTTTGCGCGAAATTTTTGATTCACAGTCTGTCCGTTTAACCGCTAGAGTTCGCTCGTGACGCCTCTGTGCATTCTTGGGGCAGGACCTGAACAGGGCCATGCATTGGGTTGAACAAATGCAATCGGTTCGTTGGGACCAGGCAGGTGGCACGGCTTTAGGCGCCTACGTTCTGGGCTGTTTCACGACCGGGTATTACCTGGTGCGTTGGCGAACTGGCCCGGACCTGCGCGAATTGGGGAGTGGAAATGTTGGGGCCAGGAACGCGGGACGAGCGTTGGGCTGGGCCGGTTTTTTGTTAACGATGGTAGGGGACGTGGTCAAGGGGATGTTAGCCGTTGCGGCGGTGCAATACCTTACCCGCGATCAGCGGCTGGTGGGACTCGCCATGGTGTCGGTCGTCGCAGGTCACATTTGGCCTGTGCAGTTGCGTTTTCACGGAGGGAAGGGGATAGCTACCTCATTGGGCGGGCTGGTGGTGTACGATTTTCGCCTGGCATTGGCCGTCGCGCTTTCATTTGCCGTCCTGTGCCCCCTCGTGCGGAGAACCATGTTGGCGGGTCTGCTTGCGTTTGCCTGCCTGCCGTTCGTGAGCGTGTATCTTGGGAGGGGGAGCCGGCGAGTCTGGCCTATGACGCGTCCAAAGTGGCCTGCGTGTCCATCCTGGCTGCGCTGGTAGTCGTCGCCCATCGCAGGAATTTCGTCGAAGAGTTTTCACATCTACTCGAGCGGCGCGGCCTGCCAAAACATCATCCCCCTGACCCATGACCTCAAAATCGTCACTCGTTTTTAAATTCGCCGCTGAAGATTGGGAGTTAGAGCAAATCCACCGGCTCAACTACAAAACGTTCGTCGAGGAGATTCCCCAGCATCAACAATCGCCGACACACCGGCTGGTGGACAAGTTTCACTCCGAAAACACCTACTTGATTTGTCTCAGCGGGCAAAAGCTCGCCGGCATGCTGGCGGTGCGCGGCAACCGGCCATTTTCACTGGACCAAAAGCTGGCCGGCCTCGAATCCTTCCTGCCTGCCGGTCGCAAAATCTGTGAGATCCGTTTGCTGGCCGTCGAAAAACAATTCCGCGGCGCGCAGGTGTTGCAGGGCATCCTGGCGCTGCTGTGGCAGCACGGCGTCGAAAAAGGCTATGACCTTGCGATCATCTCGGGCACGACGCGCCAGTTTAAACTCTACCATCACCTGGGGTTCGTGCCTTTTGGGCCGCTTGTCGGCGCCGGTGAAGCCCAGTTCCAGCCCATGTACATCACGTTGGAGACGTTCGAGACGACGGCGCGCGAGTTTCTTCGCACTTCTCCCTCGCACTTCTTCCAGTCCAGCGCGGTCAATTTCCTGCCCGGTCCGGTCACGGTGCGCCGCGAAGTCCGGCGCGCGTTCGAGTTGGCGCCGGAGTCGCATCGCAGCGAAGGTTTTGTGAAGGAATTCCAGGCCACAAAGCGAATTCTTTGCGACCTCGTCAGCGCGGGGCGGGTCGAACTGCTGCTCGGGTCCGGCACGCTGGCCAACGACGTGATCGCGGGCCAGCTTTTGCTCGAGGGAAAGCCCGGGCTGGTGTTGAGCAACGGCGAGTTCGGCGAGCGGCTGCTGGACCACGCGCGCCGGATGGGATTGGACTTCGAGGGCCTCGAATTTCCCTGGGAGGCTCCTTTCGATCTGGCCGCGGTGCGGGCAGCAGTCGCGAAGCGACCAGGCCTCGGTTGGCTTTGGTGTACGCATTGCGAAACCTCGACGGGCGTGCTGAGCGAACTCGACGCCTTGAAAGCGCTTTGCGCGAAGTTCCGCCTGAAGCTGTGCGTGGATTGCATGAGCTCGATCGGCACCGTGCCGCTTGACTTGAAGGGAGTTTATCTGGCGTCCGCTTCCAGCGGCAAGGGACTGCGTTCCTACCCGGGGGTTTCGATGGTTTTCTACCACCATGAACTCCCGTGGTCGGCGCCGCGCTTGCCGCGGTATCTCGATCTGGGGCATTACGCGGCGCAGGCGGGAATTCCGTTTACCTTCTCGTCGAACCTCTTGCATGCGTTGCACGCTGCGGTCAAGCGCGTTCGATGGGATGACCGCTTTGCTGAACTGGAGCAACTCCGGGATTGGCTTCGGCCGCGACTGCGCGAGCTTGGGTTTGAGTTGGTTGGCCCCGACGAGGTTGCCTCGCCTGCGGTGGTGACGCTCGCCCTGCCCCAGACCATGAACTCTGTAAAGACTGGCGACCTTATCCAGGAGTCAGGGTACTTGGTGAGTTACAACAGCGAGTACTTAAAGAAGCGGAATTGGATTCAGGTATGCCTGATGGGGGAGTGCCGGCGTGAGAAACTGGTTTCTTTGTTGAACGCCATGAGGCGCGCGTGCCCATGGAGCCCAGCGGAGGCGGGGGTTGTGCCACGTTAGAACGTTAACGGCCATTGCGCTTGAAGAAGTGCTTTGTAGCCGCCGATCAGCGAATAAACGTTCCTATAACCCATCTTCTGCGCCGCAGACGCAGTCAGCACTGACCGGTAACCACCGCCACAGTACATGATGATTTCCCGGTCGTGGTCCGGCACTGTCATCTCTAGGTCGCGCTCCAAAATGCCTTTGCCGAGGTGGAGCGCCTGTTTGGCGCGGCCCTTTGCCCATTCGGAGTCCTCGCGGACGTCCAGCAGGACAGCCTGAGGGTTTCGGGCGAGGCGCTCCCGGGCCTGCTCAACGGTGACCTCTTTCACGTGGGGCCGCTCCTGGTCCACGAGCTTCAGAAATCCCGCAGAGTGTTGCATGCCAGAAAGTTAGTTCACGCGGGACCCCGGTCAAACGAGAATTTGCACTTGTGGTATGGCACACCGGGTGCTCGTATCCAGCGTGCATCGTTTCTGGAATATTAAGTGACATTATGAACCTTCTTACAACATTTGGTTTTTGGGCGACGGGACCCGCGCGGCGGAGCGCGTTTTGCAAGGCCGGTGCGCTGTTGGGCCTGGCGCTCGCCGTGTTAGCCGGCGTTCCCGGCCGAGCCACGGCAGCGACGCTGTCGGTGACTCCGGGCACGATATCCAACCTCTATACCGGGAACATCACGCTGCAAATTACCGGGTTGACCAACGGCGAGACGGTGCTGGTCGAGCGGTTCCTGGACCTGAATGCCAACGGCGCCATCGATGCCGGCGAGCCGCTGGTGCAGAGCTTCCGCCTGACCGATGGCCAGGTCACCTCGATTGGCGGCGTGCGTAATGGAAACATTCCGGGTGACAATGATCTGACGGCAAACGGCCAGATCACCGCTACCTTGTATTTTGCCAATGCCCCGGAGTTCTCGCGCGCCAGTGTAGGCCAGATTTTCAGACTTTCGAGTCCCGTCGGGCACTTTGCCGCAGTGCAAGGGATCCTTACTGTCACCCAAGCCACCCACCCACAGCAAATCACAGGAACGGTTTCCAACAGCCTGGGCGCGCCGCTTCCGTTCGCGATGGCGGCCGTTTTGGTCCAAATCGGGAGTGACAATCAATTCGTGGCGGGTACGGCAGCCGACGGGGCCGGCCATTTTTCGCTCGGGGTTTCCAACGGCACTTATTCGGTGATCGGGTTTACGCCCGGCTACGTTGGGAATTTCATGACTTCGCCTCAAGTCACGGTCGCGGGCGCGAACACCAACGTGGGGGTTCCGCTCTCGACGGCCACCTTCACGCTTTCGGGGACCGTGGCGGACACAAGCACCGGGGTAGGGGTGCCGGGAGCCCAGTTTTTCATTACGTCGGGCAATAACGATTACTTCGCGGTCTTCAGTGACGCGCCGGGCAACTTCAGCGGAGGAGTCATCAACGGTCAATGGAAACTTGACTCGTCGGACTACTCGCTGGCGCTGGGCGGTTGGCTGCGTAACCAGAATAAGGTGCAGGTGACCGTTTCCGGGGCCAACGTCAGCAGCGTAAATATCCCGGCGATCCCTGGCACGGCGCTCATTTATGGCACCCTCAAGGATGACCTGAACAATCCAATCGGCGGAGTGCAGCTCTCAGGCAGCGACAGCGGCAACCTCTTTCAGAGCACGGGTTACACCGACGCGAGCGGGAATTATTTTTTGGCGGTCGCGAATGGCACCTGGTATGTCGGGGTCGGGAACAAGGGCTCGGGCCTCCCTAACGGTCTCATTTTGCAACAGGCGCAGGTGACCATCGCCAATGGCCAGGCGGTCCTCACCAACCTCGTCGCGCGACGAGCTACCGCTTACCTGGCGGGCGTGGCGAAGAACAGCAATAACAACCCACTCGGCAGCGGCACGATCTTCGCCTTTGCCAATAATGGTAATCAAAACATCAGCGCGCCACTCGCCAGCGACGGCAGTTTCGCGCTGGCGGTTTGGGGAGGGGCTTGGACCATTGCCCTCGAGAATCAGACTGCCGCTTCGTTTAACGTGGTCGGTCCGCAGCTTAACTTAAACGTCACTGACGGGGTCAGTATTTCTAACATCAACTACGTCGCCCCCATCGCGACGCGTACGATTTCCGGCTGGGTCAGGACGGCCGTGAGTACGCCGATCAGCGGGCTTAACGTATTCAGCGGCGCGTTCATCAACGGCACAAACTACAACGCGAGCGCTACCACGGACGGGAGCGGGAACTACTCCATGCCGGTCCTTCCCGGGGTTTGGAATGTGGATGTCGATTCGCAGGGGCTGGCGCAGCGGGGCTATGGCATCGTGTTCGGTCAAAACGCCGATACCTCAACCGGGAATCAAACGTTGAACTTTGTCGTCGGCCCTCCAGCGGTCGGCACTCTGTTTTTCCGGCACATGCTCGGCGTGGTGGGCGAGTTCGGCAACAGCGCCACCCCCACCGTCGCTTACCCGGTTTCCTTCAAGAATTACCGCGCAATTTTCCACGTGCTCAACGACACGAACCCACCCAGCTCGGACACCGTCTTGTTTACCGGCCCTCCCGGTTCCGGTCTGACCAATACGCCCGCCGACCCCTCGTTCGGCGCGGTTCAGGACGGCACGAACGTGTATTACTTCTCTCCGCCAGTGCGGAATCCCTCGAGCGCCAGCGGCGGAAATTGGACGGTGTCGTACCGCACGAACGCGAATAACCTGAACGTGCCCGATCCGCAGGCGTACTCACGCCTGCTCGTCCCAGTGCCGACCGTCAACGTAAGCAGCGACCTGCTGCGCGGACTCTCGTGGGCCTATAAAGACCAGTTCGGCAATCCCGTCGCCGGCACGCCATCCTTCGTCCGAACTAATCGCATCGACTTGATCGATCAAAACGGGAATTTCGCGGACTCGGAGATTTTCCCGGCCGCGTCTTCCTACGCTTATCCCGCCACCAATACGTACAACTGGTCGAGCCTCAGTATTGTCCGGGTGGATTATTATGACGACATGACCAACCTATATTTTGTCGCTTTTTCCGAAAGCAACCCGAGCCTGACTGGGGCCTCACGGTTGACCGGCCAGCGTTACGAGTTCCAGCTTAATGCCCCTCCCGGACTTAACTACACCGTCCAGTACAAGACGAATCTAACTGTAGGGATTTGGAACACCCTGGTCATCACCAACAGCCTCACGAGCCCGATTCCTATCGTCGATGCAACTGCGACGAACGGCTCGCGGTTTTATCGGGTGCTGGTCGGCCCCTGAGCCGATCCCGATTTCTTCCTGGCGCGAATTGCGGGTTGACCGGCACAGCCGAGGCGCATTTACTGGCGGCATGCGCGATTTGGCTGTCATGGTTTTTCTAGGGGCGCTGGTCGCCACCGGTTGCGGGCATAAGCATGCCGCTGTTCCCGAAGCGGGCTTTACGCCTTTGGGTAGTCTTCCATCCGGAACCAACACGGTGCCCTCAGCTCCCAAAATCACTGTGACGCCTGAAGCCGGTTTACAGGGCAAGGTGGTGAGGACCAATTCCGGCGGAAGATTCGTTGTCCTCAACTTTCCCATCGGACACTTGCCCGCGTTGGACCAGCATCTGAGCGTGTATCGGCTGGGGTTAAAGGTTGGCGAGGTGCGGGTGACCGGGCCGCAGTTGGATGACAATATCGTTGGCGATGTGGTGGCCGGCGAGGCGGCTGTGGGAGATCTGGTTCGTGACCACTGACCCGTCCGCGACCCCATCTCCCGGGAGGGCGAGCGTCCCCGCGAGCCCTAATCACCAGCGTTCTCGCCCGGATGTTTCATGACATTTCTGCCGATCGTCGTGCGGGAATTGCGGGTGGCGTCACGACGCCGCAGCACCTACTGGGTTCGCAGCGCCGCCGCCCTGGCGGTGATCGTTGTCGGCACGTGGATGTTCCTCATGGTGCAGAATGCCTCGCAGCAGGTGATAGCGACAACACTGTTCGGAGTCCTGACGGGCGCGGCCGTGCTGTATGCGCTGGTCAGCGGGGTGCGTGCGACCTCCGATTGTGTGAGCGGCGAGAAGCGCGAAGGCACCCTCGGATTGCTCTTTCTGACGGACCTTAAGGGCTACGATGTGGTGTTCGGCAAACTGGCGGCGAACTCCCTTAACGCATTCTACGCCGTGGTGGCCGTGGTGCCGGTGCTGGCGCTGCCGCTGCTGATGGGTGGCATCACGCCTGGTGAATTCGGGCGCATGGCGCTGGTGGCCGTCAACACCCTGTTCTTTTCACTGGCGCTGGGCCTCATGGTCTCGTCTCTGTGCCGCTCGGCGACCAACTCCGCCGGCATCACTCTGCTGACGATCTTATTCCTTACCGCGCTGTTGCCAGGCTTGGGCGCCATTCTGGCTTCGCTTGGCAAAACGAAGCGGGTCGAGACATGCTTCCTCCTGCCTAGCCCGGGCTTTGGCTATTATCTCGCCTTCGACAGCTCCTACCGGGCCGTGGGCTCGCTTTTTTGGTATTCGCAGGCGGTTGTGCTGGGCTTGGGTTGCCTGGCTCTCGGGGTGGCGAGCGTGACCACACCGCGGGCCTGGCAGGACAAGGCCGGCGGCGTTCGGATACCCCGGTGGCGCGAACGCTGGCGCTCCTGGACCTTCGGCAACGCGAACGATCGGGCCGTCTTTCGCCGCCGATTGCTGGCCGTCAACCCTTTTTTCTGGCTGGCCTCGCGGGCTCGGTTGAAGCCGGCGTTGGTGTGGGCCGTCCTGGGTATCCTCGCCGCGGTCTGGGTATGGGGCCTGGCGAAGTTCAAACGCGACTGGCTGAACGAAGCCATGTATGTGGGGACGGCGCTGTTCTTGAACGGCCTGTTGCGGTTCTGGTTCGCGAATGAAGCAACTCGACAGTTGGCGGAAGAGCGCCGGGCAGGCACGCTGGAGTTGCTCCTGTGCACACCGCTCGGAGTCCGCGATATTTTGCGGGGCCAATTGCTCGCGCTGGTGCGCCAGTTCCTGGGACCCGTCCTGGTCGTCCTGGCGCTCGAATGCGTGCTCATGTTCGCGATCCTGTCCTCGGCCCTGAACGAGGATCGCGCCCTTTGGTTTTGTCTGTGGACAGGCGGAATGTCAATGCTGGTGGCCGACCTGGTTGCCCTCTACTGGCTTTGCCAATGGCAAGCGCTTAACGCGAGGAACCCGGCGCGCGCCGCCGGCAGCAGTTTGGCCGCAATCCTCTTCCTCCCTTGGGGCGTCTTCGCCTTGGTCCTGTTGCTCGTGGTGCTGGTTTCCATCAACCCGCGGCCGTCACCGAACCCCGGCTGGGGATTCTTCGTCGGCTTATGGTTTTTTCTGGGCCTGGCCGCGGATGTTGGGTTCGGAGCTTGGGCCCGGCACAAGTTGCTCACGCAGTTTCGGGTCGTTGCCCAGCAGCGTTATTCTCCCGCCTCAGGTTTCTGGAAACGGCTGCTGGGTGCTGCAAGATAAGGCCGCGTCCAGGCCTCGGAAATTCGAAGCCTCTCTCGATTGCGCTTTGCCGTGTCTGAGCAATGGGACTTTAACGCAAAGACGCAAAGACGCAAAGAAGCAGAGTCGCAAAGGCAGAAACCGGGCTTTACCTCAGACAATAGGCTCAGCTCCCAGTGAGGCCTCGACGAACCTGCTCTCTAGACCCTGATTCCTTGGACCCTTTGCGTCTTTGCCTCTTTGCGCCTTTGCGTTAAGGATTTGGTTTGAATCGTTACGAACCAGCCGCCCGAAACGCATGACCTTCCTGCTCATAGTGCACCGTGAACTCCGGGCCGCGGCGCGGCGGCGGAGCACCTTCCGCGTGCGCTGGTGGACGACGGTCATTGCCATGGGCATGAGCTTCGTGTCACTGGCGTTCATTTCGCTGGGCGGACGCCGCAGCGCGGGCGCCCCGATGTTCTCGGTCCTGACCTTCTACGCCTTCGGGCTATGCCTGTTGGCCGGGGTGTTTTTCACCGCGCATTTGTTTACGGAGGAAAAACGTGAAGGCACGCTCGGGCTGCTCTTCCTGACCGATTTAAAGGGATATGATGTCGTGCTGGGTAAGTTCGCCGCCGTTTCCTTGAATGCCTTTTACGCGCTGTTGGCGTTGCTGCCCATGACCGCGCTTCCGTTGCTGCTGGGCGGTGTGACCGGGGAGGAGTTTTGGCGGATGGCTCTCGCGCTGGCCAACGCGTTGTTCTTTTCGCTGGCCGTCGGGCTCTGCCTTTCGGCTTGCATGCGCGATTCGCAACGAGCCATGGGCAACACGCTGGGTGTGCTCATTCTCGCGGCGGCGGCCTTGCCGGCGCTGGCGCATTGGGGCGCGCAACACAATTGGCCGCGCACCGGTGCGGCCTTGGCCTGGATGAGCCCAGTCAGCCCTTTTGTGTATTCGACCGCCGCGCTGTTCCCGGCGTACCGCACCACCTACTGGGCGAGTTTATCCGTATCGCATGCGGTCGGTTGGGCCTGGTTGGCGCTCGCCAGCGCCGTGCTGCCGCGCACCTGGCAGGTTGGCGTGAACCTGGCGGGGCCGAAGGCAGGGCATTGGAATCACCGAAAAGCCTCGCCTCAACCCAGGGCTCGGGCCGAGTTGTTATCGGCGAACCCTGTTCTCTGGCTAAGACGCAACGAACTCGGCATCCAGTGGCGGGCGTGGGGAATCGTGGCCCTCTGGGCTATCGCGGTGGCCGTGGTGCTCTTGACCGATTTTGTGTGGAGTGGGGAGACGGCCCTGTCGGTCCTGAGCGGCTATGCCGTGATCACGCTCGGTTTTGTGCTCAAATTGCTCTTCGCCTTCGAGGCTTGTCGATTCTTTGCCGAAGGCCGCAAGAACGGAACGCTGGAACTGCTCCTCTGCACGCCGTTGACGCACCGCGAGATCATCCGAGGCCAGCTGCTGGCTTTGTGGCGGAGCTTTCTGGGACCGCTGCTCACGTTTCTCGCCCTGTTGTTGACTCCGGTGGCGCTGCGAGTGACGTCCGCCGTTGTCAGCAGGGATCTTCAGCCGCTGAGGGCCGCCCTGCCGTACTCATTCATCAGCGGCGTGTATAGCGTTCGGATGGCGCTGGACCTGTTGGCGATTTGCTGGGTAGGCATGGGGCTGGCCCTCACCATGAAACGGCCCGCGCTCGCGCCCGCCCTCACGATTCTGTTTGTGCTCATCCTCCCCTCGGCCCTTTGTTGGGCCGATACGCTTGCTGACTTATTGCTCATCGCTTGGGGTGCGGGCCGGTGTCAGCAGGACCTGCGTCGGTTGGTAGCTCAACAATACCAGGCCGCCATTCCAGTGTCCCTCCCACCTCCCACCGCAGTGCCGCCTGTCATCGCGCGGTAGCGCCAAGGTAGGGCGCGTTGTCCTCAACGCGCCGCTTGGGTGCTGGTAGGGACCCTTGGTAGGGACGCTGTCCCGAGACTGTCTCAAAAGGTTTTGAGACGTCATGGGGAGTGGCGAACTATGGGGGGTTCAGAGTGCAGCCAAAGGAAATTGAAATGAGTCCAGGAAAGCCAACTCTTCCAGGCGACCAGGGCCAGCTTT
>Ga0210409_10000419_pt1 | contig 72072 bp, 50 predicted proteins | sample IncBWH17MmetaG_FD_161649 | JGI IMG/M metagenome (GOLD analysis project Ga0210409, IMG submission 161649) | Forest soil microbial communities from Barre Woods Harvard Forest LTER site, Petersham, Massachusetts, United States - Inc-BW-H-17-M | ecosystem: Environmental > Terrestrial > Soil >... | reverse complement strand
CATTCGAACGAACACTATGGCCAGCTGGTGGTCTACTACCGGATCAACGGCCTGGTGCCGCCGGAATCAAGGCCCAAGAAATAGGGAAGTTCTCCGGATCTCTGAACTCTGGCACCTGCGCTAGTGCCTGATTAACGCGCAAACCGGACAAGTTCAGTACTAGCCCGGAACATGTCCGGTTATGCGACTAACCGGGAGTTAGTCGCATGGATAGGGAAGGCGTTGTGGCCACGCGGTCAACCTTGCTGTTTGTGCCACCGCTCCTGAAGCGATCTGGCAGCGTCCTTGCTCATCGAGAGAAATCAGGAAAATTCCATCCAGTTCAGTTCGTAGCCCCGGTGGGACACCAACAATCATGCTTACCCCCAAGCAGCTTAGTGAGTCTATTCTGAGGTCTCGCATATGTTACCAGCCGAGGGAGAATGAACCCATGAAGACGAACCACAAATTAACGCTGGCCGTGCTGGCCGGCATTTTGATTGGTGTTGTCGGCGCCAAAGCGATTCACGCGCAGCAAGCGAAGGTGCCGCCCGCCTACGTCATCTCGGAAGTCGATGTAATCGAGGACATGACTTTGCTTCAGAAATATGGGCCGAAAGTGACGGACACGCTGGCGTCTTTCAATCATCGCATTCTCGTTCGTGGCGGCAAGACCCAGGCTGTCGAGGGCGAACCGCCCAAGGGCATCGCGGTGATCGCCTTCGACAGCGCGGAGAAAGCGCGCGAGTGGTACGATTCGCCGGCCTATCAGGCGATCAAGCCGTTCAGACAAAACTCAACGAAGGGCCGCTTCTTTATCGTCGAAGGCGTCGTCCCCGAGTGATGGGAGTGGTCGAGCGATTTTCAGATGTCCGGTAATGCGACTAATCAGGACTTATCCGCCGCCGTATAAAGAGCAGCGACTGATCATCCTTCGCTTGCCCATGCCGCTTGGCCGTCTCCCGAATCGCTTGCGAAATTGCCCTGAGTGAGTTGCGTGCCTGCGCGGCAAGCACCCTTTTCACCCCTGCAAGTCCAAATTCCTCGCCTTTGCTGTTCGCCACTTCGAGCAGCCCGTCCGTGATCAACACAAACAGGTCGCCCGAATTGCACTCCACAGGTCCGCTCATGAACGCTTGCCCGTCAAACATTCCCACCGGCATGTTCGAGCACGCGCTCTCTTCCGAGATCTCCTTCGTCCTTGCGTGGTAATGCAGGATCGAAGGATGCCCCGCCAGCGAATACTCCAACCTTTCCCCATTCCATGCCAGGTACGCAAACGTAGCGAACATGTCCGGCTTCTTGATCGGATACAAAACATTGTTCAGACGTTCGAGCAGATTCCCGCTACTCTCCCCGGACGTTAGCTGCATCCGCGCCGCGCTCTTCACCATCGCCATGACCACCCCCGGCGCGACGCCGTGCCCTGACACATCGGCCATATACGCAATCCACCCCCGCTCTCCTTGAAAAACATCAATCAAATCCCCGCCCACATCTCCGCTTGGCAGCGACCCGCCGTAAAATTCGAATTCTCCAATCCGCGTTTCAATCTCCGGGACCAGCACATGATGAATATCCGCAGCCAGCGCCATCTCCGAATGAACCCGGAAATACCGCCGCCCTTCCGTAATGGCCACGTAGAGGAAACACGCATACCCGAGTCCCACCGCACTGAATATCCCCAGCCCATCAAACGTCAGTCGGCTGTTCAGTCGCGCGATTTCCGCCGCATCCATCTGCGTCGGCAAAGGAAGGTCGGGAATCCAATGATTCAGCAGGTTTATCGCCACCTGCTGCGCCAGGAATACAGGCAAGACTCCCTTCCACCATTGTCTCCGCAGCGCGAATCCCGCATAGGCGGACAGCACCGCAAATATCCCGTATTGCAGAATATTCAGCACAAATCGCAACCTGGGCTGCTGCCCCATCCCCGTAATGTCGCTCGCGAATCCAATCACGCTGAAGAGGAAAAACACCCCCAGCAAGAAAAGAATGACTGATCTGAGTGGAAAAGTTCTCCAGAAATTTTGTGTCGTAGCCATCGGGGAGGAATCGGGACGCGTCGGCGAATCCTATCATAGAGGCGTGGGTCGCAGCGAAGCGCCTAGTTTGCCGACTAAGCCGAGTCAACGAATCTGCAGGGTTTGGAAGCCGTATCCAGCGTTACGGTCGACGAACGTCCTGATTAACGCGCTTACCGGACAAGTTCAGTACTAGCCCGGAACATGTCCGGTAATTCGACTTATCGGGCTTACTCTACAAAGAGTTGACCTTAGGGCCTTTCGGTTGTGAGTCCTTTAAGGGCGGCAGAGCCTCGTATTTGAAACAAATCAAGCCCGGCTTCGTCAAAGTAATCCAAGTAATGAGATGATTGCAATTTTGCCGAATAGATAGCCAAAACGTGCCAGCGCAACTTGGTCGCGAGAACAGCAAGTCGCTTGTCGAAATCTGGCGTCCCAGAGATTTCGAATCTATTGAACTGCATCGAGGCACGAGAATCACACAAGAATATCCACGCCATTGGCACGACGAGTTCTACCTTTGTGCGATCCTGGATGGAGACGCTCACCTTGACTGTCCGGGCAAATGCTTTTTCAATCCTCGTGGGACGCTGGCAATGGTGCCTTCGGGAGAGGTTCATGCGAACCGAAAAATTGTATGCACCTTTCGATGCATATTCATGGAATACAAAGCGCTCGAAAGCGCTCTAGAGCAATTCGTGGAGCGAACCATTCCCGGACTTAATTTTCGCGTGGGACGGATCGACGACGCGCGTACAGTGGCAAGTTTCCTGCGATTGCATCGGTCGCTCGAAAAGCCCGGGTCAAGGCTCGAGCGGGACCATTCTCTGCTTGTTTTTCTCCGCAGGCTCCTGGCGCGGCACAGTACTGCAAGTATCACCTCGCCGCGCGATGGCAACGAAGACTCTGCCGTACGGCGATCGAAAGAATTCCTGGACGAGCATTATGCAGATCGGGTCTCGCTTAACCAGCTCGCCCGGCTAACGGGCTTGAGCCCCTACCATTTGAACCGCTCGTTCTGCCGCAAGATTGGAATGCCTCCTCATGCCTACCAGTTGCAGGTGCGCATCGCTCGGGCGAAGTCAGCGCTGCGAACGGGATCGTCCATCGCTCGGGTAGCTCTGGCCACGGGTTTCGCCGACCAGAGCCACTTCACGCGTGTTTTCAAACGCCTGGTCGGAGACACCCCGGCACGATATTGGTGGCACAGCAAGAACGTACAAGACAGTCCGAATGCCTCCCACTAGCATTCCTAAGCCAACATCAAAGAGCCCTTCCAAGATTTCCGCCATTCGCCTGGGTAGTTAGGACGGGATGGATTGTGACTGAAGTTAAGAAAACGGAGAAGCTTGGCCATGAGCAGAATCGGGCGCACGCAAGAGTCGACGAAACTAATGATTTCGAGCGGCATCTGCATTTTACTGGGTCTCGCGCAGGTGAGCTTCGCCGGAGGGAGTTCCTATGTCACCACCGAGCGCAGCGTCACAAAGATTGCGGATGGAGTTTACGTCATCATTCACAAGGACGCGGTTTTTGAGGGAGGACCTCAGGGAAACACGACCGTCATCATTGGTGATCGAGGGGTCTTCGTGGTGGATGCGTGCTTTCTGACAGGAAGCGCTAAGGAGGACATCGCGGAGATTCGGCGGCTCACGCCTAAGCCGGTACGCTACCTGCTCAATACCCACTTTCACCTCGACCACAACGCCGGCAATAGTGCCTACATGGAAGCGTTTCCGAACCTCGAAATAATTGCCCATAGTGAGACACGCAAATTCATGGACGCCAGAAATCCGTTGTTCGCAGCAGACATTGCCTCTCCGAACGGGAGGCCTTCGACGTTTATTCTTCCGACGATGAAGAAAGAGCTCGAAAGCGGAAAGGATGACGATGGGCAGCCACTCTCGACCGAAGATAAGGCCAGGCTTCCAATACGAATCGCGCAGGAAGAGAATGAAATTGCCGACTACCGCACATTCAAGTACCAACCCCCCACTCTCATGTTCGACCACGAGCTGACGCTGGATATTGGGAACCGCGAAGTGCAAGTGAAACATTGGGGGCGGGGGCACACGCCTGGCGACGTGTTCGTTTATCTGCCTCAGGAGAAGGTCCTTGTCACCGGCGATCTTTTGACCTATCCAGTCCCATATATGCGCATGACCTTTCCACACGAGTGGGTAGAAGTGCTGCGGGCGATGAGCAGGATGGAAGCCGACATCATCGTTCCAGGACATGGAATCATCCTCAAGGACAAGACCCACTTGCATGACGTGATTGCACTTCTGGATTCGGTGATCAAGCAGGTTCACGAGCAGGCACCCAAAGTTACTAAAGTCGAAGAGCTGCATGTTGATATCGAATTCTTTCGAAAGAAGATGGCAGGCGACGATCCTGTGGACAATGCCTTTTGGAACCGAATTGTGAACCCCGGGATGATTGATGGAGCAAACCAAGGCGTGGTGGGGCGCGCTTTCGCCGAAGAATTCGGCAAGTTGTGATGGCCGCGGATCGCTTTGCATACGCGTAAAAAGGGACGTGCCATGAAACGCGCAGGATTGCTGATTTTGTTGGCCGTCCTTTTGCCGGCATGCGCGCAGTCGGGACTGGCGCTGACTGGCGATGAAAAATCCATACCGTACGGAATCAACCCTGGCGCCGGGCATTACATGCAGGTTGGGGATGCAAAAATTTACTACGAAGTTTACGGATCTGGTCGCCCGTTGGTGCTGCTTCACGGCGGACTGTTTGGCTACATTGATGAGTTTGCCGGTGTGATTCCGGAATTGAGCCGGCGCCATACCGTGATCGCCATTGCGTTGCGTGGGCACGGCAAGTCGGAACTTGGAAACCAGCCGCTTTCCAACTTGTTGTTCGCAGAGGACACAGTTGCTGTGATTCGGCATGTGACCACCGAGCAGGTGGATTTGATCGGCTTCAGTACTGGTGCGATGGCGTCTTATGTGCTGACGATTAACCATCCTGAACTTGTGCATAGGCTGATTGCGGTCGGAGGGCCCATTTCAGAATCTGGCGCGGTCGAATCTAAAGCAACTGTGGCCGAGGCGAATGCGTACAACGACCCTGCGGAATTGGAAAAACTGGCGCCGAAGATCGTCGCGCGCCGCAAGAAGCCGTACGCTGACCCGCGTGACTGGGACCGGCTGGTGCTCGCGTTCGGCAAGATGTCAGCGACCAGCCAGGACATCGCGAAGGAGAAGGTGCAGGGGATCCGATGTCCAACGCTGATAGTCGCCGGCGATCAGGACATGTATACGAAATTGGAACATTTCGTCGAGATTTATCATTTACTTTCCTACGGTGAATTGGCCATCGTGCCGGGGTGCGAACATACAGTCTTCAAATGTAATCCGAACCTCATGCTCGAGTTGATCGAGCATTTCCTGCAGAAAGAGGAAGTGCCCAGTGCAGCGCATTAAAAGCGACGCAACAGAAAGTAATGAGGCGACATGAAGAATTCGAAGAGAGGTTTGATTGCTGGTTCGGTTCTGGCATGTCTCTCGGCTGTTAGCGGTGCGATTCCGCAAGCATCCGGCGCTAAGAACAGTGTGGACGATGACGAAAACAGAAAGCAGATTTTGACAATGCCCTTGGATTCGCTAGACGGATTAGAAGTGCAGAGCATCAGAGAAGATGGCGTGGACCCGGTGAAGACAAAGGCAGAGGTTGGGACCTATCGCGGGCGGCGAGCAGTGAGGATTGTCAACGAGGATGGTCTAACATCCACCGGCACGCCAGCAGGCGCTCAGGCCATCGCCATCGTCAAAACATCGGAATTCAAGGATGGCATGATCGAAGTGGACGCTGTTGGCTTACCGCGCAAAGGGGCGCCACCAACCACGAGAGGGTTTGTAGGGATTGCGTTCCGTGTCCAGAATCACGGTACCAGGTTTGAATGCGTCTACCTGCGCTTTATGAATGGGCGCGCCGAGGATCAGCTGCAACGCAACCACTCGACGCAATACGTGTCGGAACCGGAATTCCGCTGGCAGCGTTTGAGGAAGGAAAGTCCTGGCCTGTATGAATCGTACGTGGATGTCGAACCTGGTGCTTGGACCAGGATCAAAGTTGTGGTTGCCGGGACCAAGGCGCGGCTCTACATAAATGGCGCGGACCAACCCTGCCTTATTGTGAACGATCTGAAATTAGGCGAAGCCGATGGACAAATTGCGCTCTGGACCGGGTCAAATACGGACGCATATTTTTCCAACTTGAGAGTTAGGTAGGGCAGGCCCACGAATCGCCGATAAGGTGAATCGTGAGCGCGGACTAACCAGACAAGTGAAGTACAACTTCAAATGTCCGGTTATGCGACTAATCGGGACTTGACGGAGGATACCGAGAAAATTCGGTACGGCCCGGGCTCACTGTTATTGAAGGCCCCATCCCCCACATATTTCTCAGCGTCGCTAAACGAGTCAATCAAGCAGTGGGAATTTGTTGAAATCTCCTCTGCAAGACGATTGCAGGAGAGGGGCGAACATTCGGGCAGATTCTGGTTTGAAAACGTCACTACATCGAACCCTTCAAGGTGTTTCTCTGTCGGGACCGCTACGTTCGTTCTGAAAGATGGGTCCGGCCCATACGGTCGCCAAGTATTGCCGTCAAATTCATTCTCGTATACTTCGTAATAAAACAGAGTTGTTCCTACAAGGTCGATAGAGTTTTCTTGCGCGATATTTCTAATCACTTCCGGCGAGTCGAACAACCAAAATCCGTTGTGCTTCCAGAAATCAACATAATCCGCGAAAACTTCAGACATGCAGCCGCTCAAAGAATAGATGTCGGTCACCTGCTGAGCCCGGAGCCAATCTGGCCTGATAGAAATTCGTTTAGCCAAATAACCAGCGGGAATCATATGGTCCAGTTTACATGGGTACTAGGAGGAAGTTGTCCGGTTATCCGACTAATCGGCAGTTAGCCGAGACTATAGTAAGATTTGCACCGGGAACCTCTTCGATGAATGTTCCAAATTTCCACGACGGCCATTTCGACGGGTTGCGGATTGGGTCGAACAAACTCGTGAGTCTCTTCCTAAAAACACAGGATGGGAAATCGTTTACCTTGGACCTCCAAGAGGTGGATGCCCTGACACTCTCCGAAGTCAAACAGGGAAACATCATTCTCGACGTGGTTTTCCGAAGCACTGGGGAATTAACCCGCTCAGACATGGCGGAATTGTACGGTGTGGATGCCGATGCTCCGCAGGCCGCAGATTTATTGAGGGCGAAGCGTGAGCAAGGGTTTCAACTTTTGGAAATAAATGCGTCCTACGGTGCGCATGGCTTGATTTTGTTTCAGGCTTTCGAGATACGGCAGTCAACTCCTGATTAACGCGCAGACCGGACATGTTGAATTTCCCCAAATCTATATGTCCGGTTATGCGACTTATCGGGACTTAGCGTCGAGATCGACAACAGGTGAACGTCCGATTCAACTCTTTACGCCGTTCACCGCGACCGTTGTACGAGTTCATCCACGCTGAACGGGAACCTCGTCCAAACTGCCAAAAGCAGCGCTCCTGCGGCGGCTGAAAAGACGGAGAAATCGAGAGGCGCCTTGATTCCCAGTGCCAGAGTCATCGCCACCCCGAAGCTCATTAAAAGTATTCCACTCAGCAGAGCGGTGATGCGTGTCTGCCATCCAATAAGGAGGAGCAGACCTAACAAAATCTCAGCGCCAGTCGACACGACGGCTAGCGCAGGAATCATAGCTGCTGGTAAAAACCAATTGAGCTTGCCGGTGTATTCAACGAATCGGGAGAAATTACCCCACGCAACGTTGGGCTGCCCAAACGCTCCCCATAGACCGAACCGGTCTGCTACCGCCGAAAGAAAGGAAAGCCCCAGGGCAAACCGCAAAAATACCGAACTAATGCTGCCCAGTCCCGCCCATGATATTTTCATCGGTAAATCTCACAATCGGAAGTCTACCATTTGATGTCAACGCCCGATTAACTCTCCTTTGGCGCGTGAATTGCACCTTCGTGGGCGTTGGGCAATCCCCAAGTCCTCAGTGACGAACGCGGACGATCGTCTTTCCCTTGATCCGCTCGGTCGGGTTGAAGGCGGCGACGGCATCGTCGAGGGCAGCCACGTTACCGATGTTTGTCCGCAGCCGACCATTCCGGGCCCGCTGGACGACCTCACTCAATTGGGCGCGATCGGGTACGACGACGAAATCGATAGTCAGGCCGTCAGCGGGCCGCGCCTCGGTCGGGCCGGTGATGGTCACCAGCGTTCCTCCGGCGCGAATCACGCCCGCAGACCGCTTCGCGATGTCGCCACCGAGGACATCGAAAACCAGATCGACCCCGCCGACATCTGCTAGGGCGTCGTTATCGAGGTCGACGAACTCCTGCGCGCCGAAGTCGAGAGCCGTCTGACGGCCGCCAGCGCGCCCGGTGCCGATGACGTACGCGCCGACCTCACGTGCGAGCTGCGTCGCCATCGAACCGACTACGCCGGCCGCACCGTGCACGAGGACGCTCTGCCCCGCACGAAGGCGGCCGTGCTCGAACAGCCCCTGCCACGCGGTCAGGCCCGGCATCACGAGGGCCGCACCCACCGTGAAGTCAACGTCGCCCGGCAGCGGCGCGAGGTTGCGTGCCTCGACGGCTACATACTCCGCCAGCGTGCCGTCGCGAGTCCAGTCCGTGAGGCCAAACACCCGCTGTCCCACCGACAGCCCCGTCGTTCCATAGCTGAGGACGGTGACCACTCCGGCCAGCTCGTGGCCGGGGATCGAAGGCGTCCGGTCACGGCCGAGGCGGTCGATCCAGGTCGAGGGCCATGACAGCTCATCCCCGGTGAATCCCGACGCATGAACCTGAACAATGACATCGCCGTAGTTCGCGCCCGAGAGGCTGGCGAGCGACGCCCCCTGCGGCTCGGGCCGCTCCACCAGTTTCATCCCGGCCGTTCCCGCGGCCTGATCCGTCACCACGATCGCCTTCATCGGTCACCACCCTGTGTCGAGTTCTTGCCTGCAAGGCAGCCCTGAGTGCAAGACTACACGATCGTATTTCAGCAACAAGCAGATGAATTCCTGAGTACGAGTCGGGGAAATATCCGAGCACGCGGTCAGGAGAGGCTTAGAAGCTTTCTTGTCAGCGCACGATCACTCCCCGACGTATGGCATAAGTAATTGGAAACAGTGAATTTCGTCAGCCAATCGGCTAGTGGCTGATAAACGCGCAAACCGGACATGTACGGTACTGGTATTCAAGATGTACGGTAAACCGACTAACCGGGAGTTAGCCTGCCGCTGCCGGGATCGGTTACTGGTGATGAGACGATTTATCAATAGCAATCGAATTCGTTCATCCTGGGAAACCATTACGACGTCTCAGGATTCACAATTACCGTGGCATGCCTGTGTCCGTGGTGAACACGCGGATGTATTGAGGAGTGTAAGTAATTGGCTAGCTCGTCTGATTTGGGAGAAACCGCGATGACTCACTTCCTTTTCTGGTTTTTTCTTCTCATTGCCGGTTGGCCGCAAGGCACACAACTGAATGTAGGGACTAAGCTCGTCCAACGTTATCCCTCGGGGACATTCGCAGGCGGCGAGATGACGACATATACGATGGGTGACAGGCGGCGGAGAGAATTCCGAAATACGTCTCAACACCGGAACGCCGATGGGTCATGGCAGCAGGGAGATCCCTCCATTAACGTTGTAATTCACCGCTGCGACCTCGGAAAGGTCTTTGAGATAGACACGAAGGCTAAGGAATACAAGGCGGCGGAGTACCCACCGAAGCCCTTGACACCCGAAGAAAGGACAGCACACGGTCTGGATGACCCAGATTGGGACACTTCTACGCTGCCTGCGTTTCGAGTCGAGACGACAACCGTGGACACGGGAGAGCGTGAAGAATTCTTCGGTCAACGGGCCCGGCACGTCGTCATCACGGTTAAGCGGATCCCTCTCGGCGATACCAAGGGCGAGCCGTCAGTGTCCGCAAGGAGCGGTTGGTATATCGACTATGACCGGGAAATCTCGTGCGAGCGGAGGCCGAGCGCGGGACCCAAAATCCATGATTTCGGTTGGGTTTATGTAAAGACCTATCGGATACTCACTGAAAAGATAGAAAACTTTCAAGTCGGAGAACGAGAAACGGGACTTCTCGTCAAGAGCGACAGTGAAGATTCTGGAACTAGCACCCTCAAGGGGAGCAACGGCGTCAATGTGACCGTGCCCAACAAAATGCAGATAACGGAGTTCTTTAGAGGACCGCTAGACCCGGCCTTGTTCGAGCTTCCTACCGAGTTCCAACTCAAGTTCTAGTGAGGAACTGTTGATAACAGGCGTTATCACCACTTAATTGGCAGCGCTTACCGGACATGTCCGGTTATGCGACTTACCAGGCACTGACCATCGGTTGTGGAGTTCAAGTGGTCATGGTCGAAAATCTAGCTAAGTCTCGCTGATCCCGTTGCCCTCTACCTTCCGACCACTTGAATTCTGCGCCCAAAACCGGGGTTTTGCGCCCATTCTGCGCCCACATTTTACCCGAGGCAGTCAAGCGAATACGGCACGCGGATACGACTACCACCGTGCTGTATTTTTCTTCACGTCGTCGGTTCACAGCACGCGACGCAGCAGTGAAAATTGCTCGGATTTTGTGTCCAGATGGGGCCAAGCCTGAAAGGAAATCGGTACATGTCAATTAGGTGTCTGGCAGGCGCGGTGGGGATCGAACCCACGACCATCGGCTTAAGTGGCAGAAATCGCGTTAGACAACAAACAACAGTAACGGATAACACCCAACGAAATCAGCAAAAAACACTTTCCGCTTTTGGTCGGTGTAGTACAGTTTCGCACCCAGTTCACGGACAATTACACGGACAATTTCAGCCCGCGGCGCGCGGCGCGAACTGCTTCCATCAAGTCAACAAATTGCGGACCAACCCGGGGCCACGCGCCCGCTTCCAATGCTCCCAGCGGCCCGCGAGTCCGAGCAGCCCAGCGCCCAGGAGCAGCAGTGTGGGAGGTTCTGGGACTGTTGATGAGGTTGTTTCACCTGAAAGAGAGAACGCGGCATTAAACGGTCCCTGGCGCGTGATATCTGTTCCTACGCGGAGCCAATCGGGATTGAGGTCTGAGTTGCGAATCCACGTCTGCAGATCCGGAGAGAACGGCGTGCCCGGCGGAACGATCGGGTTCGGAGCAGACAACCAGTAGAAATCTCCCGTTTGGAGTTGGACTTGCGGTACGAAAAAGTACTGACCAGCAGGCAATGTTTCAGGGTCAATCGAGAACGAAAATTGTACTTCCTGTCCCGTTACAGAGCCTTCGCCGCCTGTAAAAAAGTTCGGTATCGGATGGATTCCGTTCAGGACGGAATTCGCAGCGGTGAAAGTGGGATTCAAGGGCGTCCCCGCAACGCTTAGATTCCCACTGCTCTCGCTGCGGCTATCAAACTCTACATCCGACGGGGAATTTTGGCGTTTCGGGACGCGATTGTCGGGCGGATTGGACGAATCCGCCGGAAAAACATGGTAGAACTCGATCGTCACATTCTGGATGTTGGAGGCGCCCACCAAAAGTCCGATAAACGTTCCGCCGGTGATCTTGGTGTCCTGGGTCAGCACAAAATCGTCAGCCGTTTCGATCTCGACCTTCCCTGCGCTCGACGGCCGCGACGCCGTGGCCATGAGCCCGTCAGGATTCCCCGTGTTGACAACCACGCCATCGGCCGACGCTCGACCGACGAAGAGAAGCGTAAGTGCAAGCACCACCAGGAATTGGCTCAGTCGGATCATCGAAACCTCCGTTGCGCCGTGGAAACTTCAACGGGCAAGTAAGTAAAAAGGGAGGGAGGCATCCTCGGGGTGAGTCAGGGTGTAGCGGCAAATTCGCTTAGAGCAGCTACGCGGAGACCCACAGGAAAGACAACCTCGACACACCCTCGGTGATTTGTGCGCACGTTTAATTCCATTCGGTGGACAGAAAGACGGGCAGACAAGCCCAACACTTTCAGCCAGATTAGACGCCACAACAGGCCTCGAACAAACAGCTGGTGGCCGCAACTGCAAATCTTTGCAGACAAATGGAAGTGTGCGATGCACTGTGGGTATGGCAGGGCAGAGGAGACGTAGCCCGCAACAACTGAACACAACGCCTGATTAACGCGCTTACCGGACAAGTAAAGTGCTACTTCAAATGTTCGGTTACGCGATTAATATGTTTCCTGCACTCCTGCCTGTCCTGGGGGCTGAAAGAGCGACGCGGCCGGACTGAAAAAAAGCTCGAAATTGAAAAGAACGCCGAAATTCCGCAACAAAACTCACTATCAGGGAATTCCATTCCCTGTTCATTCCCTGATCGTTCCCTGTTCCGATTGGTCTCGAGAACTCAGTCTTTCCCGCCAAAGCACTCTCCGAAGGGGACTTATCTCGGAAGGCTTCGGCCAAAAGCAAAATATTCCCTGTAAATTTCCCTGTTAGCAGGGAATTTGGGTCGGAGAAAAGTTCGCACGAGACTGCGTCCACCGCCAGCCAGTCCTAGGAATTCTCTGAGTTCCCTTAATTCCGACGGAACCCGTAAAGTTGCGCCCTAATCGCCGAGATTTAGCCTCGTCCGAGGAGCCTTAGTTAGACCCATTTCTCCAAAGCAGAGAAATGCAGCAGAATTTCTCTGAGTTCAATCGCGAGGTGCACTTTGGAGACCGAGCTCCAGACGAATCCCCTCCGGCCCATTGGCTGGGGAGGTGGGGAAGCACCCCACGACCCGGATAACTGACGTTCCGCTCAGTGCGGCTTGGGCCTGCTCCAATTGTGAAATTGAGAGTGTCCTTCGTCTGTACATCTGATACCAGCAACAAATGGGCGCCTGGTGCGGTACTAGACGTCCATAGAAACCATGACTCGCATCGTTGACAGAAGAGCACTGAATCCGAGGGCAATTTCTTATGCGGGCAGAATTAAGGCGTGGACAGAACCGTAAAGCCGTTTTGCCTTGACGCGGACCTGCCGATCACCCAAACGCTTGCCGTCACTGCTTCGCCAAAGTGCAAGATTTTCCTGGGCCTCGGCGAATTGAAGTTCATCGTAGAACACTCGGTGAATCACCGACTCAGTTGGCACTCGAAAATTAGGAATGATCAGGAGATCCACTTCACGGGCGGCATCGTTAGGGGAAGCGTAGACGGCGCGAAGTGATGGGCGGGGCGTCTCGCGGAAACCGAAGGAATGTTGATTAGCACTTTCAGCTTTCTTCCGCGCGAGCTTTGCTTCAACCCAGACGCAAGGAGCGGGCCACAACTTCGCAAGGTTCAGGATCGAAGAATAGAAACTCGCTTCCGGGCATGCCTGCGCCCGAATGGCCTCAATCTTTTCAAAGGAAATCTCTCCGCGCGCGAGCGGCTTTACCATTTGCGGATAGAACGAAAATTCTCCGGCGATCGCATCCACCAAGGACTCCTCGGCGCTCTTTGGCTGTGTAGAGTCATGAGTTCGCCTAAAGGCCAAGCGAGTTTGGTCTGTCAGGATTAGGAGATGTCCCAGCTCGTGCCACTTCGTGTGATAGCTGCGTTGTTGCTTCGTCCCACGGCAATCGATGACAGAAACGTAGCGAGACTCCCATACTTGGCGAGCTTGTAGCTTGATCGTAATCCCGTAGCTCTGATCATCCCCTAGTTCCCGGTCTAGGGAGGCAAACGCCCGTTCGCCGCGAGCCACGTATTCCTGAATGGTTCGACGCAGACCGTTCTCAGAATGTATTTCAATGATGCGGGTGCTGAGCTTGTTCGCTAGAAAACTCAATAACTCGGCGGGGCTTGAACATTCAGGATAGTCTGCCAGGAACTGTTTGACGGCGCGGTGGCAATATGACAGCACAGTACGCACAGGATCGGCGGAGGCGCGCAAGCCGAGATCAGAGGCGAGGCGATGAACCACAATGCTACTGTTGAGCTTGGCGCACATAACCTCTCATCCAAAAACCTGCTTGATCGCCTTGTAAAGTGCTATCCAGTCGCCAGTATCGAACGATTTAGACTGCTTCACGCTTCGCTTCGCGATTACGGACCGGTGTGCGTCAAGAAGCTCAACCGTCTCAGCGTACGATAGGTTCAATTTCTCGGCGGCCTCGGAAAGTTCCGACGGAATCACCACAGGATCCTTGTTCCCGCCAACGGCGTCAGTTGTGCCCCTGAGAAGGTAGTCGACCGAGGCGCAAAGCGCGTTGGCAATGCGCAGAAGATACTCGGAGCTGACGTTTCGTTTTCCGTTTTCGATCTCGCTTAGAAAGCCCTTGCTGATTCCGGCCTTTTCTCCCAACTGGTCTTGAGTCAATTTCTTTGTTTCTCGTATTTCACGGATGCGGTCGCCGACGCTAGGCATGTTCTCCTCCAGCCAAACGGTGGCTGGGAACCCATTGTAACGCTAATTCTGTGTTTCATAAAGCGATTTCGGGTCAATTTGCGTAACGATGTAAAGTATGCTATCGTTTATATAGTGCGACCATAGTCGCAGTTACCTAGGAGCTAAGAGAATGCCGAATGCGAAAGAACACGTCGTCTTTGCGGCGGGAATCGGATTTGCGGGATACGCGCTTTACTGCGTCTATTTTGATCGGCAATTCAAATTCGGTGAAGCGTTGCTCGCCACCGGGAGTTGTATTCTCGGAAGCTTGGGTCCTGACGGGTTCGAGCCGGCCCTCCACCCATGCCATCGAGGCGTTGCGCATAGCGTCGCTGCTGGAGCAGTAGGTTTGCACACATTTGTGAACACTGGCTGGGTGACCGAGGCCGAGCCCGGTGTGAACTTGGTTCTGGCGTTTATGGCGCTCGGGTATCTGTCCCATCTATTTCTTGATGGGCAGACCCCCAAGGGTCTACCGCTTCTTTGCTAGTTGCCTTCGCTTGTAGAAGCTGTATGAGGAGAAGAGATGGGAATACACAGAGTAAACGTTTTCCCTTTGGGGAATGCGGATTGCTGCCGAATTGATTTGGACTGCGGCAAGCAGATTTTGATCGATTATGCCGCCATGCGTGACGCGGACGACAAAAATGACCTGCGAATCGATTTGCCGGGGACCTTGCGGAAAGATCTCGAAGGGCGCAAGAGGGACTACTACGACGTGGTCGGATTTTCACATCTCGATGACGACCATATTCGCGGAGCATCGAATTTCTTTTACTTGGAGCATGCGCAGAAGTATCAGGAGAACGTTGACGGAAGGGTTCGAATCAAGATCCGGGAGCTTTGGATTCCGGCCGCGGTGATCACGGAGGAAGGCTGCACTGAGGAAGACAGGATTATTCGACAGGAAGCACGGTATCGTCTGAAAAAAGGAAGTGGAATCCACGTTTTCTCGCGTCCCGAGGCCTTAAGGAACTGGCTGGAAGGCGAGGGGCTTTCTATTGAAGCGCGCCAGTCGCTGATCATCGACGCGGGAAAACTCGTCCCAGGTTTCATGGCCGAGATAGACGGTGTCGAGTTCTTTGTTCATTCGCCTTTTGCCTGCCGGAGCGACGACGGCACATATGTTGAGAGAAACGATGGCTGTCTGGTGCTCCATGCGACGTTTATGGTCGATGGAGTTAAGACCCGCATGTTCCTCGGCGCAGATATTCGCCACGAGCCGCTGAGCGAAATTATCCGAATCACCTGTTCCAAGAAGCGCCCAGAGCGGCTTGAATCAGATGTCGTCAAGATTCCGCATCATTCTAGCTATCTATCGCTTGGTCCAGAACAAGGAGATGCGAAAACGCAGCCAACCGACGAAATCGCCTACTTCTACGAGAAGCAGTTGATGTTCCGCGCCAAGCTCGTTTCCACAAGCTGGCCGATTCCTTCGGACGACAGCAGTTGTCAACCGCCGCACAGACAAGCGGCAAAATACTACGAGGACAGTGCCGCTGCGCAAGGCGGCGAGTTCATTGTCACGATGGAGCATCCGAGCAAGGAAAGCCCCAAGCCACTCGTGATTGAAATAACCGGCTCCAAGTCGAGCATTGCAAAACCGTTCTTGGGCGGTGCGACTGCTGCGGTTACACAACGTCCCCCGCGAGCAGGGCATGGCGTCTGAAGCGTGGTTCCAAGCGCCAGGAGAATTGGTCGACACGGAAGGACTGGTGCTCCCGAAGTCGCGCCAGTTGGCTAGATTTCTCCTGAGTGGCGTACATCCCAACGCTCGCCTTCTGGAGGCGAGATCCGGTTACGGCCCTGAACGATTCGAAGCAATTGTCATTGAGGTTGACGTTGAAGTCGGCCAGGCGCCGCTGCGAGACATACGCGCTGTCGAACGGATCGCAGTTGCGTTCTCGGAAGCGGACGACTCCTGGCCAGCGGTGCTTGCGTTACGAAAGGATTTTCCCCGCGACCTGCCTCATTTGTTCCCTCAATTGGAAACTGAGCCGTGCAGCCTGTGTTTGTACGAAGACAGTTATGAGGAGCTGAAGCTGCGATGGACCGCAGTCAGGGTAGTGGAGCGCATTCGCTTCTGGCTGCGAGAGAGTTCGCGGGCAAGTTTGCACGGTCCTGATCAACCTCTGGAGCCGCTCTTTGTCGGTCGATTTGAATCGCTGGTGTTACCAACAGATGTTTTCACAGGTGATGGAAGTGCGCCGGAGCACCTGTCTGTCCAGTGTTATGAGCAAACCCCGCATTCCAACGTTTATGTAGCCACGCGAACGCCCCTTAATACGAACGTCGGCGAATTCGTGGCTACCGTATTCGTAGGTGCATCGCGGGTTCAAGGGGGCATGCGGTTCGCGCCAGGAAACCTTCTCGCGTTGAATGACGCCGCGAACATGGCGGGCGTCGACGTGATTGATGGTCTTCGTCATCGTCTGATGGAATGGCAACATGATGCCCGACTCCTCAAAAGCAGACTGATCATTGTCGTCGCCTTCCCGAAGACTCGACAGAAAGGGGCACCGGTAGAAGCATCGGACATTTGGGCCTTCGGCACGCACCACTCGGTGGCGCAATTGGGTGAAATGCTCGCCCTTTGGCAAGTGGTGGCCGGGGGCCAAGTCGGAGCTCTTGTTGGCGTGAATTTTGATGCAATGAGCGCCGCGCCTATCAATCTCACACCGTTGAATCCGCAGTTTGCTTTGTCGCGCGTGCGCGCTGCAGCGGCGAACGGAATCGCCTGTGACGCGAGGAGAATCACAGCAGTCGGAGTCGGCGCGCTCGGGTCACAAATCATTGGAACATTGGCACGCGCTGGATATGGACAATGGAAATTCATTGACGAGGACATGTTTCTCCCCCATAACGCGGCCCGGCACGAGCTGCCACACTCGCTGGTTGGGCGAACGAAAGTGACGGCGCTTACGCAGTGGGTAAATTCGATTCTTTCAGAACCAGTGGCGGAAACCGGCATTGTTGCCAACCTATTAGATCCCGGTGACAAGCGGGAGATCGTGGAGAGTGCGCTCCGAGGGGCAGAGGTACTCGCGGACTTCTCCGCGAGTCAAGCGGTAGCACGGCACCTGGCCCGCGACTTTGATGGGTCGGCGCGCTGCGTGTCTGCATTCATGAATCCCAGTGGTACCGACCTGATTCTCTTGGCGGAGGACCACTCGCGCACGACACGACTGGACGCCGTAGAGATGCAGTATTACCGGATGCTGCTTGAAGAAACTGAACTCTTGGATCATTTCCGGCCACCTGTAGGCCAAGTTCGTATCGCCCGGTCCTGCCGCGACGTAAGCGCCGTTTTGCCTGGGGACGCTGTGAGTCATCACGCAGCGATTGCAAGCCGAGGTTTACGGATAGTGCTCTCCCAGGATCAGGGAAGAATTTGCGTGTGGAGGAGCGACCAGGAGTTTAATACACGGCTATTTCAGCGCTCCCCAGCAGAGACAATCGAAGGGGCGGTCGGGAAAACACGGCTCGTCACTGACCGTTTGTTTCTGAAGTCCGTGCGTGCCGAACGACAGCGGAAGCTGCCGCGCGAAACGGGGGGCGTATTGCTCGGAAGTTGGGACTTGCAGAGGGGAATTGTGTATGTCGTCGCCATGATTCCATCTCCCGATGACAGCGACGAGGGCCCGACCACCTACATTCGCGGCTGCCGGGGCTTGGAGTCCGCCGTAAGCGATGCAATTGCGCGAACAGGTGGACAGCTACAGTACCTAGGCGAGTGGCATTCGCATCCCGACGGACACTCCGCGGAGCCAAGTGACGATGATTGCAAACTTTTCGATTGGGTGCGCGAGTACACCACCCAGGACGGGTATCCTCCCGCGATGCTTATTGTCGGCGAGAAAGAATCCCGCTGGCTGGTCGGCACATCGAGCGAGGAATGGAGATGAGACTGCAGATCTTCGATGTGGAGCACGGTGCCTGTTCGCTTTTGACCGCAGACAACAACGCGCGATTGATGGTCGATTGCGGGCACAACGCAACAACAGTCTGGAGACCGGGAAGCTATTTGGTGCAGCAGGGTATCCCTATGCTGGACATGCTCGCGATCACAAACTATGACGAGGACCATGCCAGTGGTGCGAACGACCTCTTTGACAGAGTTCGTGTGGATTGGCTCTTGCGGAATGACTCTATTTCCGGCGCTACCATTAAGAACCTTAAGCGCGAAGATGGATTGGGCCCTGGGATCGAGCGGTTAGCCCAGGCAATCGACTATGTTTTTACTGGCCCGGGTGCGCCCATCGTGCCGGAACCCGTTTTCCAAGGTGTGACCCGACAAGTTTTTTTTAACAGCTACCCAAGATTTGACGATGAGAATAACCTCAGCATGGTCGCCTTCCTGAAGTGCCACGGCATAGGCGTCATGTTTCCAGGTGATCTAGAGAAGGCCGGATTCCTGGAGCTACTGAAGAATGAAGCCTTCAAACAGGCCCTGCGCGAAACCAATATTTACGTGGCCTCTCACCACGGCCGAGACAATGGATGTTGCGAAGAGACAGTGCAATTCTTGCAGAGTGTCTACTACGTCGTCATTTCCGATAAGGGCTACCAGTACGATACGCAGAAGACGATTCCGTTCTATTCGCGCATCGCGAAGGGCGGTCCGTTTGGGTCAGAGCCCGTGCGCAGAGTTCTAACGACGCGTTGTGACGGACGCATCGCCTTTGAGTTCAATCCCGGATCGTGGGGGCCGCGGCCATGACACTGGATGACATCGTAGCGAAGGTTACTGATCCCTACGAAAGACCCGCCCGCCTCTATCCTGCGCTCTTGGCCCTGTTGCCGTTGCTGGCTTTGGTTATGCTGCTCTACGGCCCAAAAGCGACGGCTCTGACGGGCGCTGTGACGGTTGCTGTTTCATGCGGCGGTTTGTATCTGATCACGAATTTTTGCCGCGAATCAGGTAAGCGCCTGGAAGAAAAACTCTATCGTGAATGGGGCGGGAGACCCACAACCCAGTTGCTGCGCCATCGTGACAACACCATCGAGGGTGTAACGAAGCGGCGCTATCACACGTTCCTTGCGACCAAGATTAACGTACCTTTCCCCGAAAAAGATCAGGAAGCGAATAATCACGCGGCTGCTGATGAAATCTATCAGTCCGGCGTTCGATGGCTCCTAAACCACACTCGCTCTGAGGACAACAAGAAATTTGATTTGATCTTCAAAGAAAACGTGGCCTATGGTTTTAGGCGCAACGCGCTCGGCGTGAAGCCGCTCGGTTTGGTCATATCGGTGGGGTCTTTTCTGTGGGTCTTGATAGCCGAAGGCGCTTTTTTCGGTCTCAATCACAGATTCATCGATGTGACGGCATTTTCTCGGATGCCGGAGCCCGCGACCGCCTCCTTGATCGTTTCGGTTGTGCTGATTGTTTCGTGGCTCACCTTTTTCACCAAATGCAGTGTGCGTACTGCCGCATTTACGTACGCAGAAACGCTCCTTCGAGGGTGCGATATGTTATAGCCGACACTTCGTCTTTTCTTAAGTCATTCTTGGTGCGCTGTGGGGTTCCATTCCAATGACTTGACGTTCCCTGTTGCTCTTCGTCCGCGTTTTGTTTTCTCCACCCCCATGCCCTCCTTGTTAGTGAATGAAAACACGGAAGTTGTAGTTTCTCCAAGCGGGCTGAAGGGACCAAATTTATTCACAGCCAATGGGGTCAGTCAGCATTGGGATCGTGGATCGAAAGCCCACCGCCCGCGCTCAAGACTGAAAGAGACAACGCCCCCGCCCTGAGCAAATAAGCCCAATGTGGCGGAAGCGCGTCAGACAATGTGGAACCGCTGAACGCAAAGCAGTGTAGGTCACGGCACTCGAAGAATTCTCTTTTCCTGTTCCCGCCAATTAAGTGGGACGCCGCGCAAGAGGTCCTTGAGCGTGAGGTCGGGACGATGGTTGCCTGTTAACAATGCCTCGGTGACCTGTGGCGATAAGATTCCGAACTGTAGTATTCGCCTGACATATCGCCGGGTCAAACCTGATTTCCGGGCAAGTCCACCGATCGTCGTAACCTCGCCGGCAACGATCCGTTCATACCAACTTCGGGCGCGTGCGACTGCCTTCACCAATGATGGCACACGCTCTCCTTCGAAGCTGGAATGACAATGAGGCGAAATCACACGGAGCTCGCCCCCTCGGCGAAGGACTTGAAAGTCGGCAGTTAGTTTCAGAATGTCATGTTCGTCTCGGCGTGAAGGACGGAGGACCTTGGACTTGTGCCCCATTAGGGTTGCGAGCAGCTTGGTTCTGTTAATCTCGATCCACACGGCTGTCTCACCCACCGTGACCCTTCTCAGTATGTTCCCGACGAATTCATGCTGCCTCGAGATCTCAAGCGTCGGCCAGATCTTTGCCAAGAGTTTGGCGTGTTCCGCTACTGCATCTCTGCTTGATGGGTCTTTCATTCCGACTGTGCACTTGCTGGCCTGCTGGAGCAAGAGGTGTATTTGCGACAAAACGACCTGCTCGAGTTCATGGGCGGGGAACCGAGTGACTGAGGGCTTGGTGCCAGCCTTCCGGACTACGGTCTGCGAGGTGTAGTAACGGTATCGTTTCCCGTCTTTAGCAGAATGTGTAGGCGTGAACCGGACGCCGCTGCTATCGAAGAGTCTGCCTCTGAGCAAACTCGGAGTCGAATGGGACTTTCCCATTCGGTGTGCCCGATTGTTCTCTTTTAGGCAAGCGGCGACTTTGTTCCAGAGGTCTCGTGGCACGATTGGTTTATGCTGCCCTAAATAGGACTGCTTCCGGTGGACGGTTTCCCCAAGATAGATGCGGTTGTTGAGGAGATGATAGAGAGCACCGCGAGAAAACGACGCACCGCCGTAACTGTGCCCAGCGTCGCTCGTGCGAAGCTTGCTGCGGATCCGTTTGTGTTCCAAGACTTGCTTGAGTTTGCTGACGCATCCCAGTCGCAGGTATTTACGGAAGATCTCACGCACCGTGTCCGCCTCGGCCGAGTTGACGACGAGCTGGCGGTCGACGCAATCATAGCCAAGAGGGACCAAGCCTCCCATCCACATGCCCTTTTTCTTCGAGGCTGCGATCTTGTCACGAATCCTCTCGCCTGTGATTTCGCGTTCGAATTGAGCGAAGGAGAGCAATACGTTCAACGTAAGCCGGCCCATAGAAGTCGTGGTGTTGAAATGTTGGGTGACGGAAACAAAGCTGACCGTGTGTGAGTCGAAGATCTCGATGATCTTGGAGAAATCGGTAAGCGAACGAGTGAGGCGATCAACTTTGTAGACGACGACTGTATCGACCTTGCCGGCCCGAATGTCATTCAGAAGCTGATTCAATCCGGGGCGCTCCATCGAACCTCCGGAGAAGCCGCCATCGTCATAGCGGGTAGTGAGTACAGCCCAGCCCTCATGCTTCTGACTAAGAACATAGGCGCGGCAGGCATCGCGTTGAGCCTCAAGAGAATTGAATGACTGCTCGAGCCCTTCTTCGGAAGACTTCCGCGTGTAAATGGCACACCGAACTGATTGTTTACTCATCGCGATGACCTCGACCTGAGCTAGCTTTCTTGAGGCCAAAGAAGGCAGGACCAGACCAGCGGGTACCTGTAATCTTCCGGGCTATTTCCGAAAGGCTCCGGTAGCTGACACGACGATGTTCGAAGCCTGATTCTGTTACGAAAACCTCATGCCTTTGCCCGCGCCACTGACGGAAAAGCCGGGTTCCGGTCTTGAGCCGTGGCCGACCGAGCGGCCCGTTCGACGTCTGATATCTATCGAGAGCCCTGGCAATACGACGGAGCTCTGCGAGCGCGGCGGGCCTAAGGCCCCCATGGGCGTTCTCTTGAATTCTATAGGCAAGGAAGGGAACCAGGATTTCTCGACGAATGCCGACTGGAGCCGCTTTGTTGTAGAGTTCTTGCCAGAGATCTAGCAGCTCGGACCGCGACAACCCACGTAATTTGGCGATCTTATCGAGGATTGGTGGGGCCATTTTCTCCTCTTAAACACCAGCACATTCACGCTTGCGGCGGGCAAACAGTCAAGCGAACCCTGCTGGTAAGGAGAGGAAGCAGGGACATCTGCAGGAATCGGTCTCGAAAAGCCGAGCTGTTGACTTGGTCCAACGGGAGAGATTACTGGGAGCAGGTCAAAGGTTCGCCCAGGCTAATAGTGATCGGTTGCTTTTCATATGATCGAGCGCCTGCGTCGAGGAATCCACCTGATCGTCATATTTGCTACCGGGAAAAGCTGTTATCTCGCGGACGTATTCGTCAAGCCACGGGGCCGAACGTGGCAGAAGCACTCGACCGCCTTCGAATTCGGCCGACTGTGCATACAGACGCAAGATCTTGTCGTTCCCGGGAAGAGGGTCATATGGTTTGACGCCATACAATCCCTCGGCACTTAGATCCTGGATTAGCTGCGTGCCCGATGCCTTATCCTCTATTAGGACTACATCGGCTCGGTGCTGACGGGCCTGCTCGTGCACCGCACGCTTCAGTTCCGGATAGTCGAGGCGTCGGCGGAACACATCGAGAAGGTAGTAGCAATCAAAAGTAACGCCCCACGTGGTACAGACACTGAAATCGTTGAGTTCGCCGCTCTTGTTTGCGGTATCCCAACTCTGAAGCACGCAGATGAACCTTTCTGGGAGGTCGCTAGGGTCGTAATACTTGAGCCATTCGGTCTTTACTACGGCGCCGCCTAAAGGCACCGGAGTCTGCTGGTACTGGCTCGCAAAGTTATAGCTGCCAATCGTCGCGCGGATGCCCTCAAGCGTTGGCCTCGATTCACGGTCCGGTTGCAGCACTTCACCGATCTTGCGCTCGAACCGTCGACGTCCCCAGGCGTTCTCGATTAGATGAACCTCGTCCTCTTCAGCGATGGCGGGAAACGATAGGACTTCCCAATCATGCTGGGCCATCACATGACCGACCAGATCGTCCTGGTGAAGCCGTTGCATGACGATAATAATGATGCCGTTTTCTTTGCTGTTTAGTCGGCTCACGAGCGTGTTGTCGTACCATTCGTTGACGCTCCTCCGTCTGGTTTCCGAAAGCGCCTCATCGGGTTTCAAAGGATCGTCAAGAATGATGATGTCCGCCCCCCGACCGGTCAGGACCCCGCCCACGGAAGTCGACATCCGAAAGCCTTCTCCCGTTGTCAGAAACTCGTTAACGGACTTCTTCTCCAAAGACAGGCGGGTTCGAGGGAAGAGTTTCTGATAAAACTCGCTTGCCATCAGCGTTCGGCAGTCTCTGGCATGTTTGTCGGCCAGTTCTTGGCCGTAACTGGCACAAATGATTTGGATTGCAGGATTGTGACCGAGCAGCCACGCAGGAAAGGCCACGGTCGCCGCATGGGATTTCAGTGAACGCGGCGGGAGATTGACGATCAGGCGCTTGGTCCTCCCTTGTCGGCAGCCTTCAAGCCTGGACGCCAAGACTTCGATGTGTGGGCTCTTTGAAAAGGCAGTCTGGGGATTGAGCTCATAGAATGAGCGCTCGATAAAGCTCATCAGGTCTCGGCGCATCAGGAACTGGAATTCGTTGTCGGAGAGATCCATTGCTATTCCTCCTTCCGGGTCGGATTGGTTGCCATGGGCCCAGCGTCGTTCTCTTGCGGCACGTCTTCTGACTTACGGATCCGTTCGATGAGGTTATCCATAGCCAATTTGTCGCGCTCATGCGAAACAAGGGACGGAGCAGCAGTTTGCGCGGAATCCGCCAACCACATGAGCCACGAAAGAAGCACTCGATTGGCGTGTGGGTCACCGGACACAGCCTTGTTCACTAGTTGGAGCATGGTTGCTTCAAATTTGGCGATGTAGCGAGTGCGGCCGTTCTCGGTCACCTTCACGCGTTCTCGGCCGACCTTTGTCAGAATAGTGGCAAGGTTTTGTGAACCCTTCGGTCTACCTTTCGGGTTCCCTGATTGGCCCTTGACGAATTGCGTATGGCTGGGCGGTTTGCCGTAGCCCACGTCATCATTGTTATCGTGAGTGTCGTCGTTAACGACCACGGTGCCCCTCCGAAGTAGCTGCGAGATCATCAAAGCACTTGCCCGTGACCGCATGGATTGCGCGGTCGCCCGTATGCCGTTGCCAGCGGCGGATTGCGACATCGACATACTGCGCATCGATCTCGATACCAAAACAGATACGGCCAACCCGTTCGGCCGCGACCAACGTGCTGCCTGAACCGAGAAAGGTATCAAGGACAATCTCGCCGCGAGCGGAGCAATCGAGAAGGGCATCGGCTACAAGTGAGACGGGTTTGACGGTCGGATGGAGGGCAAGCAGATTACCTTCGTCGCCCCGTCTGGAAAGGGTGTTTACGCCTGGATATTCCCAAACGTTGGTCCGGTTACGTCCGAATTGTCCGAGCTTCACATTGTTGCGGTGTGAACCTTGGCCGTTCTTGAACACAAAGATCAACTCGTATCGGGAGCGATAGAAAGAACCCATCCCGCCATTGTCTTTTACCCACACGCAAAGATTGAGCAGCGTGTCGTAGATCTGCCGGCCGGCAGCAAGCAACTCGCCCATGTGTCTCCAATCCATACAAATGAAATGGACTGAGCCACTCGCACTATATCGAGCCAGCAAACGTAGGCAGGTCGTGAGAAACGCGACAAATTCCGCTTCGTTCATTTCTCCGGATGCCATCGCAAAATCGCGATGGTGGACAGAACCGTTGCCGGAGACGTTGCCGTCGATTACAATGTTGTAAGGAGGGTCAGCAAAAACTACGCTGGCGCGCCGAGAGACCATCAACTTCTTATACGAATTCTCCTCGAGTGAATTGCCGCACAGGACGCGATGCTTCCCCAACAGCCACAGATCGCCGGATTGAGTAATGGGTTGGATTGTTTGATCAACCTCGAAAATATCGTCCTGGTCTGATTCTGCGGACGCTTGCGACAGGATCAGGTCGATCTCAGGGACCTCAAAACCGGTGAGTGTTACGTCAAGATTGCTGTCTATTGTCAGCAGGTGTTGCAGCTCGATCGCAAGGATAGACTTGTCCCAACCCGCCTTCTCGGCGAGCCGGTTGTCGGCAATGACGTAGGCACGAATTTGATCCGCTGTCAGACCTTCTAGTTGAATCGTCGGCACCTGATCGATGCCCAGTAGCTTCGCTGCTTCTACGCGGCCGTGGCCCGCAATGATGGTGTTATTGCGATCAATTAAGACTGGATTGGTGAAACCGAACGTTTTGATGCTTTCGGCGATTTTTCGGATCTGGTCCTTTGAATGCGTTCTTGCATTCTTAGAATAGGCCTTGAGAGCTTCAGGCGACAGATAGACAACTGAAAGCGCAGGATAACTTTTGTTTGTCACATTGACTCCTAGAATTGAATTTCAACGATCCATGTAGAATCTCCGTTGACGGCGCGATGCGCCAACCCGATGGTCACACAAGTGTTGGTCGCAATGTTGAATATTGAGTTGCATTAATGTCTTGTTTGTACTATCAATAATTTGAGTCAATGCCACAGGTCAAGAAGCCGCTCACCCTGGAATCCTTCGCAGCCGGCAAAATGAAATCCGTCTTAATTGGCCAACCTGAGAATTTGGAAGTTATCTGTTCTCTCTTGAACGGTGAGGAACCGCAGGAACTCTGCTCAGAGTTGCGGAAGTTGGTGGAGACTTGGCAGAAATCAGGGCCGAACTTAGCCAAAATGCTCAAGGACGATGCCGTTTTAGGGGTCCGCGTTAGGCATGGGAGAACACTTCTAGCCGCGACATCTACAGGCAAAGGGCATCTGGTCTGGCTGCCAACCCCGCGAGACGTCAATGCGCATTCGTGGAAGGGCCTTGCTTTAGCTCACTTCATGGACCTAATCGTGAATCCAAAGTGGCACAAACTAGGTGGCCCTTGCCAGCGTTGCCACAAATATTATGTCAAAAAAACCTGCCGGCAGAAGATGTACTGCTCCCGACGATGCGGCTCATCGATGACCGCACTGGCCACGACGAGAAAAAAACGGATCGAGGTTCGAGTGCAGAAAGTGATCCGAGCTCAGGCAGCTGCTAATCAGTGGGCTACAGTTCGGACACGGCGGCGGTGGAAGGAGTGGGTTTCGATCCAGACAATGATAACGGTGAAGTGGTTGACGCGTGCCGTCAACAAAGGTGATCTGAGGGCGCCGGTCAATGACTCACCTATTCCCGCCCAAGAATCCGCGCTTGCCCAAAATCCCTAGTTTCTGGGATCTCGGAATCATTGGGATTTGGCTTGCCCAATAGTCTAATTGGCGCCGCATCAAAATGAACGGTTTCTGAGCATGCACATGGCGTCTCCCAATCGTTCGGCACATCGTCTACGCGAGTGTGGCCATTTGTCCGATTAACCCTTTACGCGTCCAAGTGGATCAATCTTGAGGACGCCGTACTTTCATCCAACCTGGGACAACAAGGAATCTGAGAGGAGACGCCCTCACACCCATTGCTGGAGCACCTGCTTTGCAAGCTCGCGAGACAACTCCAACCCTTTTATCGCTTCCTTTCGGTTTTCTTTGTTTACAATAACTTGGGGCATCTGTTTTTCGCTCGAAAGCTATCCTCAATAGCCAAAACAAATAGGGTTTTGTCACAGTTCTGACACAGCCAGGAGCACCTGCTTTGTTAACCTGCTTCTCCTGGGGCTAACACCGGTGTTGCTCTGCATGCTATTGACAAAGCACTTGCTAGCTTCGAACGTTTTAAAATAAGATTTGCCACGCCGTAGGTTGATAATAACCATCCCGGACAGAATTAGGAGGCATGGATTTTTGGCAGGTCGGTTGATCTTGCAAATGTGCCAATCCTGCTGGCTACCGTATCAGGTATATGAAGGTATGGCCAGGCTTCGGACCAAGCGACCGATCGTCTGAACAACTTTCGACACGGCTTCTCTATAGCGCCACCATGACAATTCTGCCTCCCAGGAGATCGCTACAGAAAGCCAAGTCAGTCGAGGCCTTAGCGATGCTGAGGGTGAGACCAAAAAGATCCGATAGGCAGGGACATTTATGAAAGATTGCTTCCAAGATCTTGCGCGCGTGACACGTTGCAACGAAGTGTACTTGGGGTTCGTCCTGGTTCTCACGATTTCGCATTTGGTTGCGTGCGCAGAGAGGAAGCCAAACGTTTCCGCGCCTCCGTTCTATGAAAGAAACAGACCGCTTGGAACGTCGTCCGAAGACGGAAAAAATCCTCTCTGGCTCTACGTTGAGGTCCAGAACAACATAAAGGAAGAGACGTTGAAACAGATCGCGGCGCTCGCGGAAATCCTTGAGGCTGTCAAACCGGCCGGGGTAACCATCCCGCAATTTTTGAGAATGACTTATGGTACCAGTTCCGAGAAAGTTCACCGACTCTTCATAGCGTATAACCCGCAACTTCATTTGAGCGGCGATTCACTTCCGGAAGCCAACGTATTTCTATTTGGTGGGCCGGTGTTTTCTAAAGGGTTAACGGATTACATAGCGGCGGCGAACCAAAATTATGAGATGCTTTCCCTTCCATACACGCTAGGAAACGCATATTTAAGAGTCAAGCCCGAATTGGCTGCGGCCCCGTCTAAACTACAGTCCGTCGTGGCAAGCATCAGGAAGAGCGACGCTGCCGTCCGCGAATTGGCAGTCACATCCGAATTCACTCTTGTACCAAGCTGGGGCCTTACTCAGGGAGATTTAGACTGCTCCGCGTATGCCGCTGTGGAATCATCACCATACGAATCCCTTGGAACTTGGCACCTCGCGGCAGATTACAAGGAGAAATATCAGACCGTTACGATCGCTGTGATTGATAGCGGCATGGCTTTAGGAGAGGAGGCTCCGTCGGAGGGAGGCCCTCCACCACTCAATTCACAGGAGTTCGACCCCAGAATCCCTCTCTGGCAAAATCCGACTCCTAGGAGTTCAGCTCAACCACAGGCGCCTCAGGATACGACGTGTACGGGTGATAGAAACGGCTGCAACATTCCGGATGGAAATGGATCGATTGGCGACTTTTCAATACAGAGTGAATGGTATGGTCATGGCACGCATGTGGCCGGTTTATGCTCTGGTTTTTCAATTCAAAAAGTCGCAATTCCAAGGGAGAAGATTGAGATCATGGTCCTTAAAATCCAGGACCGGTGGAACAGGATCGATCCCTTTGTTGTAAGTGCGGCCCTCGATTACGCGGTGGCACATGAAGCTAAGATTGTCAACATGAGCTTGATCGGCCCTATTCCGGAAGGATTAAATAGGGCGGTCCATAATGCGCAACAGGAGGGTGTCCTTATTGTGGCAGCGGCAGGAAATAGTGCGAACGGGCCGGGGAAACAACTAACCGCTGACCATGATAGCCCGCACTATCCCGCCAAACTCGATCCGCTCTATACCAATGTCGTGACGGTCGCCGCTCTCGACGGCGGGGGCAATCCCGCATCGTTCTCGAATTGGGGCGATGGCGTCGTGACCATCGCCGCCCCTGGAGTTCGCGTGGAATCAACTCTGCCTGGTGGCCAAATTGGGAAACGTTGCGGTACCTCACAGGCAGCTCCGCTAGTAACACTCACTGCGGCGATGATATTGATGCAGAGCCCTCACCTAAAGCCGGAAGACATGAAGCTGCGCCTCCAAGCTTCCTCCGACTACATCCCCGGCCTTAAGGGCAAGATTCGTTGGGGCGGGAAGCTAAACATGCAAAAGGCTGTCTCGTTTAGCGAGGATTTGATTGAGACAAGAACGAATCAAATATTCACAGGGCGAATACGGAAGACCGAATTCTTGAAGATGTCAGGACCTGACGCCTATCCGGATCCTCTGCCATGGTCAGAGGTGCTACGAATTGACCTGGATATAGATGGAAAGGATCGCGTCCTGTGGTTAGGTTCGGAACGTAGGCTGGTCAAAAGCGAGGGCAGGGTCGCCTTGGATAGGGTGCTATTGTTAACTAGCGACGGTAAACCTCTTAGGGAGTTTAAGCGTGAAGAGATTCGCGACATAGTCCTGAAGTTTCCGCCCGGGGGAAAGTAATAGATGGAACTTTAGGTTGTGATCCGCACAATTACTTCCCAGCGTCTCGCTGGCACTTTGCTCAGAAAGTGGTCGAAATTTGACCGTCGCATCCATTCTAATGTTATTGGCTTAAGTCAATCTGCCACATTCCCCTCCCGTGGGTAACGGCAATCAAGGTTTCACCCAACCAAAACAATTGGTAGACAGCGCAGTTTGTTGGGCCTTCATTTGTTGGGGACCATGTCGCGCCACCATCCTCACTCGCAAAGAGACCGACTTCCGTTCCGATGTAAAGGTATTTGGAATTGCGGGGATGGACGGCCAAGCTCCGAACTGGAGCCTCGGGCAGGGACTGTCCGATATTTTGCCAGTGTACGCCATTATCTGGGGTCATCCAAACGTTTCCTTTTTCATAACCGCCGAATGTGGCGTACGCAACAGCTGAGTTTCTAGGATCGATCCCTAAGGCCAAGACATAACGCTGCGGCCAGGCAGGCTCTGATGCGTTTAGCCGATCTGACCAGGAAGGATTGTTTTTCGTACCGCCAGTCGACCGGTACACAGCGCCGTTAGCATATGCAACCCAAATGGTCTCGGAATTCGAGGCTTGGGTCAGGGCAATGGCGCTAATTTTGTCTAGGTCGCCCGGACCGACCGGATTCTTGATCGACCTCCAAGTCGGGCCATCTGTGTTAGTGTTCCTAGTCTGTGCATCTGTTGTCAGCCAAAGGGATTTCCCCCCTGCAATGAGTCGATTGCTGTCAATGGGATCCAACATGAAGGGCGCCACAAACAGGGATGAATTCTCATTCTTGGCATCCAAAATTGTGTACTTGTCCTGTTTCCAGTCCCAGCCACCAAGAGAGTTGTCGCGGTTTTTCTTTTGGTCGTTCCAGTACTGACCGCTGATATAAGAAAACTTCGAAGCGTCGGTGCTCCTATGAATGTTTAAGTATGTATATTCCCCATAAAAGGTTTGGACATTGTCGGCAGCACACCATCCTCCATCGCCACCGCCATCTTCTAATCCCCGACTCCAGGATTTCGTCTTCGGCTCAAATATTAGGGTTCCGTTATCCTGCGCCCCACCCACAATGGCGCCGGTGCGCTGATTTACAGCGCCGCCGTAGAACTGGGTGACTCCATATCTTACATTCAAGTTAATCCAGCCGAGCTTGAATGGGGGCTGCGATTCATTTCCGAGAGATAACACATCCTCGGTCTTGAAGAGTCCACCATCGTTAGCGAAGAAGACCGTTTTGTTGGTCTTTCCGTTGTACCCCGGATCGGACACGATCGCATGCTGGTCAGCATGAGCAGAGGTGTGGGACTCATCCCACCATGTACTTATCGGCCTTAGCGTATTCCCACCGTCGTCGCTTCGCCACAAATCCAGTCCTCCCACGATGATCAGGTTCGCGTCGTTCTCGTCGCCTGCCCAAATCGCATTCGCGTAGTCTCCTTGGTCGTACTTCGGATCTCCAACCGGAGCCCCCAAAAAGAATGCATTTGCTCCATCAGAAGTCTTGGAGTCACGCTTGGTGAATGACATTCCTCCATCCGTGGATCTCCAGATTTCCCCCGAATTGTTATCAACAGACGCATAAACAATGCGCGAGTGCGGCTGTCCCGGCGCTTTCGCATATGTGAGCTCAACTCTTCGATTCCACGGTTTCGTATGTCGGCTGCGGCTCCAGGATTTTCCACCGTCTATGGAATAATAGGCGTCTACTAGGCCATCTCCGTTGAGCCCCCCAGCAATCGCCATAGAAGGGTCGTATGGATCAAAGCCAACGTACCCGATAGGTTGGGTCAGGGTTGTTGGCGTCCAATCATTCCTGAAGTCGCTGTCGGTGCTGCGGATGATCCCATTTTGAGTCGCGACGAGAAGCACGCCATCCTTTGAGACAGCGAGCCTGTTTATGTACCGAAATTCCGGATGGCTTTGGGCGGACGCCAATTGATGCCAATTCTTGGCATTTGAAGTCCAAAAGATGCCATCACCTCGAATTGCATCACCGTTGTCGAAGGCTTCTCCGGTGCCAGCGTAAATGGTATCCGGGTCACGTGGATCCATCGCAAGGCATGAAATCGCCAGGTTGGACATAAAGTCATCAACTGGGTTGAAGCTAAGGCCTCCATCCTCAGAAAACCACACGCCGCCACTAACGCTTCCGATCCAAATAGATCTCGGGTGCGAAGGATGAACAACGATTGACCTAGTCCGACCTCCAATGTTATTCGGGCCCAAAGGTATCCAGATCGCTTTTTCAAGCCCAGCTGTCGCCAACTCAACTCCAGTCTTCGCACGAATTGGCACACCAGCCACAATGGGCCTAAAGGACCGCATCGCGACCTGTCGTTGTTCAGCTAACTGCCGAAGAGCTGTTGGCAGCGCATTTGGACGGATATTCCCCTGGCTATCGGCTTGTTGTAGTCGCTCAAACTTCATGCGTTCGTGGGGGAGGTCCGGGTGAGAGAGGTTTCTTGGCCTCTTGAGGCTTTCGGAGTTCTGCCCAAACGAGGGCAAGCCAAGGATGGCCAGCACGATTGCAATCCCAAGTGCAGCGTATGATCTTCTTGAAAATTGAAATCTCATTGGCACATGCCAAAGCGTGCTTGTGTTCAATTGCACTTTCGCCTCCTTCAGTTTGCTTATCGAATCTGCTCTCTCTGCTTGCGGGTACGTCTGACTCCCAGGGGGTAACTCCAAATGTGTCGACCACTCGCTGAATCGCTACATTCCAGGTATAACGTGGCCGGAGACCCTGGTATTTCAGGAAGCGCGGTACTTACTAACGAGTACGACCGAGAACCCATAACGATGGTTGCTGGCGATTCGGGTTCGCGGAGTGGCGTATCCGGAATGGTTTCCTGTGTCTGAGCTCTGCCAGTCTCGATGTCAATGCGGGTCGAACCGGCCAGCCTCTCATTGCCGCGGCGATCCACCGAGGGATTGGCCCCTCCCCGAAACTTCGAGCTAACTCTCCAATGGAGGAGCAGGGCTCCGTCGAGCTTTTCAAAATCCAGTGCAAATGATTCGATGCCAGCTTGGATCGTAGTGTCGAATTCAATCAATCGCATGACCTCACCGTCCGAAACGCTAAGTAACAAAATTTGTGGTCGACCCTCGTCGAAGCCTAGAGCAACAACTGCTTTGTCATCATCTGTTATGAGCAGCGGTCTTGATGCCCGCATGCTTCGCCATCTTGTGGTTCCGCTATCGAGATTCACTGCATCAATTTGGGTCCCGCTGACAAGATATGCGATCTGCCCCCGGCAGTCGGCAATGCCTCCTGGAAAGAGTACGGAGTTTAGAGAGGTGCAAAGCTGGATCGAACATATTCGCCCACCAAACAGGAAAAGCGCGGAAAGTAGACCCACGCGCTTCAAGTCAAACCAGCCGCTCAGTTCGGAGATTCGAATTGAGGAATGCCGTGCCATATGACGTCACGAACATCGGCCAACTGCTCCTGAATGTCTCCGGTCTTGGTGGCGATTACGATTACTTTGTCGCAAACCATGCCCTCGAGAACATGCGTGCCCAGGAAAAGATACCCATGGTCCATGCCGTTCGTTCGGTCGATGGATACTCGGAAGAGTGCATCGTCTGCAACCGTCCTCTTCCTTGCATTATTGCAACTGGCCGGGGTTTCAGCAAAGTGGAAGCCTTGGGTTTTGATTTGACCACGAATGAATGTGAGATTCTTGAGTTCTATGAGATCTTGATCTATGGAAATCGCCTTCAAGATATTTAGTCGGCCATGGGACACAAATTTCGCAAGATTTGGGTCCTTGTCGGCAGTGTACAAGATGCGCTTGCGAACACTTGAAACTGACAGATTGCTGTCCTTTGCCCAAATCAAGCCTGCCGTCAACGATACAAAGGGTGCTGCTTGGCTTGTTCCACTCTCAAAACCGAAGAGTTGATTGTCTTGGTGCCGTATGGTGCTCTCGACATCGGCACCCGGCGCCGCCAATTGAACACTGCCAGTTCCAGAGTTGGAAAATGCCGCGATCCCGCTTCCATCAGACGATATTGCTGCGACCGTGATAAGGTTGGGAAGCTTGTATGATGCAGGAAAGACCTTGTTTTGATCGATGTCAAATCCTTCTCTGAAATGCCGCCCGTCTGCGACTTTTTCGATGCCATTCCCCGCAGCTACGACGAATAGCAGTTGGCTGTAGTTCTTCAAGAAATCGTGGAGATATGGATTATCTTTTAGAGTCCAACTTCCTGCCACGAGCTTTGCGCCGTTCTGAGCGGCGTAATCGATCGCGAGTGTAACGCTCCCCAGGCTGAGGTTGCCGCGGTCATCAGCGACTCTAAGTATCATCAGTTTCAACTTTTCATCGAGGACGCTTTGTGAAAAGGATGGCAACCATGTACACATGAATCGCGCAGAAGCTATTCCAGCGACATGAGTTCCGTGCGAATCTTTGAGGGTGTCTTGCGGGCTATTTAGACCGTTCGCAAAGTCGAATCCGTTCTGGTCATCATGCACATTGTCGTACGGATAGCTGTTGGGGGCAGGATTGTTCCATAAGTTTCCCTTAAACGAAGGATGCGACAAATCGAGGCCGCCGTCCAAGATTGCCATCACTATCTTGTTCTTGAGCTCAAGATCGCCCGAGGTAACTTTGTCAGCATCAATAGAACGCGCAAACCAATGGGGATCGACGTTGGTCGGATTTTTTTGGATGTCAGTTCCTGACTCAATGGACTGCTCGAGCTTGCCGTCGTAATTTGGCGCGACATCATGGACACCTGGCTTGGTGGCCAGTTCTTTGGCAGTCAGTTCAGAATTCACTCCAGGTTTGAGGCGGACTTTCAGGATGGATGTTGTGACTGGAACCTTTAGGGAACTGTACGCCGGGATGGTGTCAAGAGACTCCAGGGAAGGGTTGGCACTGCCAATAGCCGCTAGTGTCCTTGGGCCGGCTTTGGTGCCAACCAACCGAGCCGTCTGTTCGATTGAGCTCCCTGGCGCAACATGCAAAACTGCATATCGTGGGATTGGCTTGATCTCGGGGATCCTGATCTTGGTCCCCGACTCTAAAGGAGAGAGCTCATCCTTTCCATCAGCTGCAAGATCTTTTATTAGGTCAGGATTCTGAGATGCGAGAACATCAGTAGAGTAGCTGAAGTTACCCAAAGATCTTCTAGCTACTTGTCCAAGGTTCTCGCGTTCTTGAACTGTCACAACACTTTCGACGGCCACGGATGCGAGATATTCCCGTGTTTCTGCAGGCAGGTCCCGATCGATGATAATGACCAGTTCTTGCGGAGATGACGGTTGCCTGACGCTTGCTTGCTCGGTGTGACCGACCTCTTTGGCCAAGGGCTCGTTCTTACGAGACGTAGACGGTTTCGAACATCCGCCAAGTGCAACTGCAAACGCTAACGTGAAAACAAACAGGTCAGCTCGGAATCGCACGTGAAAAGGCCATCGTAAATCGCGTTCAACCTCGAAGCGTAAAGGAACGCGACAACGCCGATTGGCCGATGTGTAAAATCCAAGCAGCATGGGCCTGCCCTAATTGCCCTGAGCACGCATCAGTCTTCAGGCAGAGAACTGCGGCTCCCTGTCACGACACTTTACACATATCAAAGTGAAAGTCAATACGAGAACAATTACTGACCGCCGCTTTATCGTATGGCCAATCTTATATCTAATGCAGACAGCAAAAGCCTTGACAATCTCTCAATTACCAATATACCTTCCCACTAACCAGGAAGAATGTATTTCTCAAGATTTCTAACGGTGGCGTACCCCACAGCAATACGATCGCAACCCCAGAGAACGACTGCGGTCGGGGATTGGGTGCAGTCAATCTACTTGTCGGTGGAGGAATAAAAATGAAACGCTCGCTGCTGATTGCATTGACAGCATTCGCCTTGTTGTACGCAAAGACAGTCTATGCTCAGTCCGATAAACAGCTGCCTTTGGCAAAGGAGGCTAACAGTAAATCCAACCCGTTCTGCACACATGACTGTGGCTCATCGACGGAAAAGGCGTTCGACTTGAGCAACAAAACGTATAAGGGAGAAACGATCCGTGGGCCTGTGATTGTAGTAGCGTACAACCTAAACCCTTTGCGGTATGCGTATAAGTGGCAAAGTGAGGTAACCTTTACTTCCGCTCCAGACTTGTGGTCTAAGCTTACAGGAATAAGTTCTCCGCAGGGCGCGCCTTCGCAGCCGAGCCCACCAACTCCGAAGACGCCAGCGGCAGCCAATGCTCTGCCCGGCCATGCGATGAGAGCGACCGCACGACAACCCGGCGGGGCAAGAGCTCTTGTGTCGAAAGGAAAGCCACCTATCAGCCAGGAAACTTTGGACCTCGTGCAGAAAGCTCAGAACGCGATGGACGCGGCTCAAGAATCCATCGAAAATGTAAACGCGCAGATAAGTGGACTCAATCAGGATCTCAAAGATTTCATCACACAAGACTTTACTGAAGTCACCGCCCAGGTAGTGGCGGCAAATACTGCTACTACCAGCGTGACGTTGGCCGGCCAGGAACTAATTGCCTTTCTAAGCAGAGTCGACGCGAATTCTACCTATAGTGGAATCAACAACGAACTATCTGACTCAACCGAATTCAGTTTCATGAAAGGTGCAAACGCCCAATGGCCTGCCCTAGCTGAAGTATCGAAGTTACAGCACTCCGTAGACGGAGAGAAAACACTAGTGTCTTCAAAGAAAACGGCATTTGATGCAGCCCACCCTTCCCTGCTCGCGGGCCTCAGTGTCGCCCAACGCGACTTGGAAGTGGCGAACGACAACTTACAATATGCTCTCATTAGGCTGGCTGCGAACCCACGCAGTGATGCAGAGCACGATCTGATTGAGCAGACCATTGCGGCACTTAAAACCAGACTAGGTGAGGTAATCAATGCAAAGACCGACCTACAGAATGCGTCCGATACTCTAAGCTGGGCCAGTACAGAGATTACATCGATGGAAACAGCTCTTTCGAGTCTGGACCCTAACAGCGACAAGTGCAAAGCTTTCCAGGCGGCCCAAGCAACTTTGATCCAGTGGAAGCACAACATGATGCAGCTTAAGCAAGACTTGGACAGTTACCGTGCGAATAGAGACCACGCAAAAAATCCGTTCGTAACAACTTTTGCGGCCGGATGCGACTATACCTTTGCTTCCACAAAACACAACGCAATCAAGTTGACGCAGATTGACAATCTGCCTGACAAAGCAGCCGCGGCTCCCGCCGATGTCCTTACCCTGACGATGGAGTGCGCCTCACCATTCAATGTTTCGGCCGGCGTAGCATTCAGTACAATACCAGACCGTCAGTTTGCCATTGAACCGGTCGCGACGCCGCCGGGGTCCACAACGACCACAAATGAGTTCGTTCTGAAGTCAAATTCGACCTTTCACCCGCTTCCCATCGGTGTCGTTAGCGCGCGGCTGTGCGAACCAAACGAATGGCTTTCGTTTCATGCAAGTTTTGGGTTGGCTGGTAATTTCAATTCTCAAAATGCAGGGGGGTCAAGCGCTGAGTTTTTGTTCGGTCCTTCAATCGCGCTTTTTCGGACTATGTTTCTTACTCCGGGGCTGCACATCGGAAAAAAAGCGAGCCTTGGAGATGGCTTCGTTCTCGGGAACCCGGCGCCGCCAAATGTCACGACCCCTCCGATTCAGTCGTCGTACACCACTGGGTTTGGTTTCGCCATTACTTTCACAAAACCCTAACTGAGTTATCTCTGTGCTCGACCGAAGCGCCTGCTTCGGAAGCAGGTGTCCCTGTGCATTTCTAGCTGAGTGGTGATTTACGATGACGTCCTACGACGGCACCAGAACTTCTTCCTTTTAAGCGCAGCCCCCGGCTCCGAAACCTTCATGCGCTACTTTCCCTTTTCAGCGTTGTCAACACCTTGAGGAATCTCCCTTTCGCTTGAAGCTTATCTCAACGTTTGAAATCCCCGAACTCTGCCGCAGATGTAGCACAGTGCAACGTCAATTCGGACCTTGCCGAACAAACATCTTGCGAATCATATCCTCGTGAAATATAACTAATGCCCATCGATTAATGTCATTCCGGATATCGCCATGACGGCTACCAAGAGGTATGCGTATCGTTGTGACGGGCTTGCTGGCGAAGTCTTCTTGGACCCGACGCGCAGCCCGAATTCAGTCGCGATATTCTGTTTTGGCTTCCCAGGCACGATCGGGCCGAATCCAATTGTCAACCTCCTTGCTGCCAGTGGGTACGCTGTGGTCGTTCACCAATATGCCGGAACCTACGACAGTGATGGCTATTTCACCCCGCAAGCATCTGTCGATTCAATTACTACGATCGCTCACCGGTTGGCGGAAGGCAATTTCACGGATATTAAGAAAGGAAATCCAATCCCGATTGGAGATTACCCTCAAACAAAGTTGATTGTCGGACACAGCTTCGGTTGCTTTTTGGGCGGCAGGGCTGCTACGCAGATTCGAGGGGTTGAAGCCGTGCTGCTCCTAGCACCAATACTCGGGTATGGGCATGTTCCTTTCGAGTACGGAGTTCTGGAAGACGGCATAGCGCAGCTTGAATATGTGCGGCGAGCTCGTCCTCACACTTACAGGTTCTCCGACCTAGATGACTGGAGAGCATTGTTCAGAGGAGAGCGCAACTCATGGAGTCCGCGGCAAATAAATGCAAAGCGCGTCCTTGCTGTCGTAGGAGATGCTGATCCAGACTTCAACGTGAGGCTCATTGTTCCGGCATTCCCGGCAATTCTGACTTCACTCTATGGACGAACTGTACAGGGTTCCATAAGTGTAGTTCCGGGCGCCGGTCATTCGGTAGATGATCTTTTGACTGATGAGGTCAAAGAATGGGTCTTACAGGCGACAGCACGGAACATCTAAAGAACCTACGCCAGAGATTGCTGGCACGGTATCCCACAATTGGTCTGCTTCGGGTTTTCGCGCGCGACGTCCTTGGCGCATCTGCACTCGAATTGCCTGATGGGACTGCTTCTCCTGTCGAATATTCCGACTCCCTCGTCCGAATTGCGCAAGCGCAAAATCTTCTCCACAGCATTGAGGAATGCCTTCGTCTAGCAGTCTCATCCGATGTGGCTATCTTATGTCCTCTGCCCCTAGAGCTTAACGCCGTACTTAGGCATTTGGGGCCCGCAACCTCAGTTACGGACGGAAGTAACACATTCCACTTAGGCAAGTGGACAACCTCTTCTGGCAAACAAATTGCAATTGCGACCTCCTGTCCGTCAGATTACGGAAACCTCGCAGCACAGGCATTTGCGTCGAGGATTGTGCGAAAGTTCAACCCCACATATTTGTGCGTGGTTGGTGTATGCGGCGGAATCGCAACACGAAAACAGCCCGTCGCCAAAGGGGACTTGCTAGTCCCATCCAAGGTGCTCTACTACGAACTTGCGAAGGACCGCGTGCCCTACACTTTTGTGGACAAGCTGTACGACACATCCCCTAGCCTCATCCAAAGGATGAAAGCCCTCGAAGCTGGCGACCGACTCAATGGATTCCGAAGGCGAGTAGTTGTGCAGCATCCCTCGCGGAACCCGATCCCTCAGCTAAGGCGGCACCTTGGCTGCACGGTCGCAAGTGGCGAAAAGGTGCTAGACAATCATTCGTCTCGTCTAATGACCCATCTTCGCAACAGTCAATTCCGCGTTCTCGGAATCGAGATGGAGTCTGCTGGGGTGGCAGGACACTTGGCATACTGTCCGACAGAAGAAGGCCGAGCTCAACTTCTAATAATTCGCTGTGTCTCGGACCTAGCTGACGGCACGAAGGACAAACGGTGGCAACCGTACTGTGCGGATGTAGCGGCTGCTTATTTGTTCGAGTTCTTGGACATGGTCTAGTTCATTGCGATGCGTTTTGCACGGGAAGCTATGTCATTGCTCGTCCAAAGGCTCGTTAGCAGGTTTCCAACAGTGGGCTTGTTGAGACATCTTGCCACCGAATTACTCGGCGACGGACTGACGCCTGAGCTTCCCGGTGATCCCATAGAGCCCTTGGTGCTCGCGGACAGGATCGCTCAGCTCGTACGCGCTCGTGGCCGTGAGGACGAGCTCCTTCGCCGATTGACGGCAATCGATAATCAAATTGCCCTTGAAACCTCTGAGTGGAGTGGTCCACGGCTCTTAGGATCAAAATATGCATTCTTCGCCGAAGCCTGCGCCCAGTTGGCCAACACACAATCTTTCAGAGCTACTTTTGTCGGGCCGGTGTTCTTATTCCCACAGTGGGTTGTGGATAGGCGCAATCTCCAACGTCAGACACCAAACTTCAGCGTAGCAGTGAGGCGGTATTTGGAGGAGGGTCGAACCAAGGTCGGCATCACGAGCAGGATCATTCTGCGGAACAGCAATGCCTTTCTCAAGGATTATCAATCGCTCGTTCGACCTGACGAACGCAACAAGTTTATTAATGACATGCTCAATGAGGTCACGGCCCTCTATGGCCAGCGCGGTGACGAAGGACCACAGACAAGATGTGCGGATACCGGCTATATCTATCTGCCCCATGTGTTCGAACATGCTGTGTTGATTGCCACTCGCACCGGGCCCATGGCGCAGGTGGACGGAGGTTGGATTGACACCACAACAGAGGCGATCCGGCGTGAAAGGGACCGATTCGACAAAGTCTACGACGGCGTACAACAGACACAAGAGGAAGCTATCGAGCAACTCAGACGATTCATTCGTGCATTTTGGAAAGCTTGAGCAGGTCTCGCACCAATTGCTGTCCTTTTTCCTCGCATCCACATGGTAAGGCCTTTGGTCGTCTATGCTTCTTCGCCCGCAGCGATCGATTTCACTGCTTTGGCGATGTCAACTTTCCATCCACTATTTCAATCCCGTTCAAAACTCGCGCTGGTCAAGGCGAATGCATCGATTGCGGGCACCCTTCGAAGCCGGATCTTTGAGTCTCGGTTCAGCTTGCCTCTCCCACGCTTGGACCTTGATCCCGGACGCACCCTTCGGCAGAGATTTCTGCCCATAGATCGCGTAAACACGGGAAGGCTTCGAACTGCAATCCTTGAAATGGCGAGTGGTTACGCGGAGAGCGTGTTCCTCGGCGCAAATCAGAAGCTGGCCGACTTAGTGATCGAGAACGGTAATGCACTTGCTGAAGGTGCAGGACGAGCGTTTAGACCTTCAGAGCCCCCGGCGGTCCGAGGATCTTTGGCTGCACTTCGCGGTGCTCACACCGTGCTGAATTTGGAATCTGATGTAAGAGCTTACGAGTCGCTTTTCCCTTCAAGAGTATCGTTCGGCGAAATCCACGACGTCTTGTTAGTGCTACGGAACCAGATCCGTGCTCTTGGTCTCACGGAAGCAATTCTGCGAAAGGGTGGCTCACTCGATTTGGTCACCCGTACAAAGGACGAGACTGTCGATCGCCTGCGGTGGCTGCGCGAGGAAGGAGAAAGTTTAGTCATTCGTGGAGCCAGGGGCTACCAACTTAGGTCGAATACAGTCACGGATACGGTATCACTCCTTGATGGCACAAGAGCAAGCGACGAAAACGAATTCAGGATAGTTTTCCGAGGCCCGGTTGACTTATTGAGAATCCTAGGAAGGTTCCAGCTCGGCCACATACCCTGGTACTGTGAGATATGCACTCCGGGCGAACAGGCTCTTGAGTTGATTTCACCAGTTACCGTCATTTCTCAGCGCAGAACGCAATTTCATACCGACCTGCCGTTTCGCTTGAAACCTTCAGGACATCTGTTGTTCGACTATGAAGATCAAACCGTGGAAGCCTTTATTAGCGGTTTCTTGGGGACGAAGTGGACGGACCCGCGATCTCCGAGCAAGCAGAGATTTCTGGAGGAATTTGTCGATCGTTACACCAGCCAAAATCAAATCGGCTCGAAGTCACAAACCGGGATGCGAGAATTCTTTGACAGAACACGTCGAGCTTGTCTTAAGCGGCGACCGTACGGGACGCTGGAGAACATTCATACGTTGCTTGCCAACCCACGCATAGATGACGTCTTTGCCGCACCGTGGATATTTATGGCGTGGCACGACGTCCTGGACTATCTGTCGCAGTGTCTAGCGACGCGTTCCAACGTGACTATTGATACTGCTGTTCAGATAGGTCTCCGTGACAGGGGTGTGTTCGACGATAGGGGTCTTCGCGCAGGGATTCTTGGCGATTTTCTGTGCGAATCCCTCTTGGAGTACGAGTACAAACTAGGAGCAGGCGGTTTCGCTACAGGCGCCTTTTCAACCATAATTCAGGAATGCGTCGCGATCGCGCGCAAACTCAGGTATGTCGATTACTTCAGCCTCAAGGCGGAGAGGCATTCCGACGAGAGCGATCACGGAGTCCAATGGCTGCAAAAGCTTTCACGACTAGCGATCGAACCAGCGATCATCGGTGGAGACCACGCAGTCCTGTGTCTCAATACAGTCCTTTCCTCGAACATCTTCGCACTTGCACTGCTCCTTGGTGCACGTAGAACCGCTTCCTGTTTTGCACGTATACTTGATGCGCGAGGGAAGGATACATTCCTAATGGCCGACCCGATTGTGATTGAGCAACCGGAGAATGGACCTTAGGACGTACACTCCGAACACAACGCCCAATACTTTGGGCTAGTCGGTGACTTGGTAGCTATCCAGAAACAGCTTGGTAATGGAGCCTTTGGGGGGTAGCAGAAACGAGGTCGATCGTGAGAGCAATGCTTGAGTAGCATCCACGAGCATCCACGTAATGATTATCTGCTGGGGTAGTGGGTGTAGCCTTCAAAATCCAGAGGTCACTATGGCGCGTCTGGTTGAGAGACACAGCACAAAGGATCCTGCTTTGGACGCACCTGCTCACGAGGCAGATGCACTTGACAGCATCTGCTTTGGAAGCACGTGCTCTGCCCTCAGGATTCCTTCGGCGTAGGCTCACCCACTTTCGGTATGGAACCGAGAGTCCTGCGAGATTCAAGTTGCTGAGAAATGCTTGGGTTGGCTCCCCGAGTTGGATTCCAACCTAAAGGCAGTCGGCTAGCTGCCGAACCCTCACGCGTCACTCAGACGAAGAGCTTACCTCCCACTTCATGTTGGGGGGTAGAAGAGTAGTGTGGAGTTTTATCATTCCTCCGATGCAATTTAGTCGTCAGACGGCTGCCAGAGTAAAATGAAATCAATCGCCATCGCAGCCCAGTTGGATTGCACACGGAAGTCGTTTCCGATCGTTTGTCACTTCACCTGAATTGCGATTGTCCCCACATTGACGGTGAGTGAAGGAGATGCAGCTTGAACGCTGACGGAAACATTTACAGGAGGTGGGGGTGGCGGAGGCGGTGGTGGTGATGAGGTTGAGGCTCCGCCTCCGCCGCACGAGGCAATTGCGATGATGAGAAGAATAGCGGCCGTTGCCCTGAGCGTCCTCAATGCCCATCTCCACTCGCGACAACGGAGAAGTGCTGGGCGAAACACGCATCCTGCAAGTCCCATCAATACTGCCGGTAGCAAAATGGATACGATCTGGAACGACAGGAGATGCCGAACAGTCCCTGTGGAAACGGCCGCTGCCGGTGGCCTTGACGCGACGGTTAATGTGAGCACGGTCGGGAGGTTTCCACCGGCCGGCAACATGCCTGAAGGTGGTTTGAATGCGCACGAAATTCCAGTGGGGGCATTGGGACAGCTAAAAGTGAATTGGTCTGAAAACCCGTTCTGAGAATTCAGCCCAACGTTGAACATCGCCGAACTTCCGACAGAAATTGTCGCTGAAGCGGGCGCGATGGAGCCAGTAGCGCCCTGCACATGAATTGTGACAGGGGCCGATTGATGGGAGATCCCGTCGGCCGAGCCCGAAATGGTCAAGGTATAATCTCCGGCCGCAAAACCATTTGTCGAGATGGAGAACGGGGAACTCCCGGGGAAAAATGTCCCTGTAACTCCGCAAGGGGAGGCAGTGGGACCCGACAAGGCGCAGTTGATCGTGACCAAGTCCGTCCAGCCGGAAATCGCTTCAATCTGCAACGAAAAATTGGCGATTGCGCCGCTCAGCAAAGTCACAGAGCCCGGCGCAACACTCAGGCTGAAGTCGGACACATTTAGAGTCAATCTCAACTGATCGGAAATGTTCCCGTCGGTGGCGACGGCTGTCACTGTGTAGGACCCCAGGAGGGTGGAAGGACTGGTCTGAATAGTGAGACTGCTGCCATTGGATTGACCCGCGGCAATTGGCAGTGGATTCGTTCCGAACAAGCAAACTGCTCCAGCTGGCAATCCCTGGCAAGAGAGTTGGAGCGAGGTCGAATAACCTCCCACGGAAACAACTCCTATTGCATAGTCCCGAGTCGTCCCGCCAGGCGGCGTACTTTCGCGAACCGCATTCGTAAAGAGGTGAACCCCTGCCAGCCCTTGCGTAGTCTGGTACGAATAAATTGAGGATGTTTGCCCGCTGAGGATCGCGCTGATTGAAAATACCTTCGATGAATCGAAGCCGGCGCCAATGTTGAATGGCACCGTGGCACTCAGACTACCTACAGGAATCGTGACACTATTTGCGATCTGAATGTTTGCGTCGCTCGCCGACAGTTGAACAGTTTGAGCCGTCGAGGGAACGAGACTCAGATTGACAATCACTGATCCCTTAGTCCCGACGATCGGTTGTGCAGGAAAAGCGAGTTGTACAGTGGGCCCGGCAATTCCCGGGATGACGTGAAAGGAAGATGGCCAACCATCGATTTCTAAAAGGTCGGCACGTCCGTCTCCGTTCAAGTCCGCCGCGTTAGTGGGGAACCCGAACTTGTCAAACGGTGTTACTTCGTATGTGGGTGTAAACGTACCATCGCCGTTGCCAGCGAGCACCTGCATGAAGCTCCTCGCATTTGGATACGGCGTGATCATGACAACTCCGACATCAATGTTGCCGTCCCCATTGAAGTCGGCCAGCATCGGCGTCAGGATTTGGTCGGGGCCAACATTCGAAAATCCGTAGCCTGGGTAAACGGACCCTCCGTAGACCGAATAAGTTTGACCCTTCTTGAATGTGCCATCTGGCTGTCCTATATAGACGGTAAAACTGGGGGTATCGAGGCTGGTGTTCGTCAAGGTCGGCAACTGATTGAATTCAACGATGTCCGGAAAGCCATCGTGGTTGAGGTCCGCCATTCCAAAGAAACCAAAGTTCGGCAGTACTAACTTGGAAGGGGCAAAAGTTCCATCGCCCCTGCCTAGGAATTCGTACACGTGGTGATTTTGCACTCCTTGAACGTTGTCGTATACCCAAACCAATACATCCAAGTTCCCATCGCGGTTGTAATCGCCCACAAACATCATGAAAGGTGGCGTGCTGGAACCTGGCTCAATTGGCACGGACGAGCCTACGCGAAACGTGCCGTCCCCGTTGCCGAGAAGAGTCAACAGCACGTTCATGCCTGGTGTTCCTGGCACAGACGGTTCCATCGCGGCCGTCGCCACCAAGTCAAGCTTGCCGTCTTTATTGAAATCCCCTGTGGCGAGGAGTCCCAGCGAAGCAAAGGCATTAATATCCAGCATCGTGACCCGGGCCTTCCCGAAGGATCCATCTCCGTTGTTCGGCAGGAAGCCCAGGTCCGCGTTCGGCTTTCCCTGGTATCCGGAGGAGGATACGACCAGATCCGGACGGCCTGTGTTGCGAAAATCACCGAGCACGTAACCCACAGGGGGAGTCCCAAAATCTTCCATCGGAGTTCGCATCGGCGCGCCAAAATGTCCGGTACCATCGTTCAACATCACGGCGAATTCCCATGGCGTGGAGAAGTTCTGCTCGACCTCGACAAACGCCAAATCAGGCTTTCCGTCACCATTCAGGTCCTGTACAAGAAAACTTGAGTACGGAGCGTTCGAGGCTCCGCCTTGCCCAGCAGTGATGTATCCGACATATCCGCCGGTTGGACCGTTCAGATTTCCCTGACCATCGTTGAGGAGGACTAACGCTGTATCCGTGGCCTGGCTCGCGACGATCACTTCGGGTTTCCCATCGCCGTTCAAATCTGCGACGGCCAGGCCGAATAGTGAGGGCTCAGTGCGGTAAACTTTCGGCGGGAGGAAGTTTCCTTTGCCGTCCCCAAGCAGCACGGTCACCAGATTGGAAGCTTCTTCTCCGAATCCCGGGCCGACACCAAAGAAGCCTCCTCCCGTGATCACGTCCAATTTCCCGTCCCCGTTCATGTCAGCGAGCGCAACGCTCACAGGGGCTTCTCCAGCGCCGACTGACAAGACGTTCGGGAAGCCCTGAAAGCCTCCATCACAAGTGCCTTTGAATACCCGCACTATCCCGAGGGCTTCGACAGTCACCGCGTCTGCGCAACCGTCGCCGTCCAAGTCCGCGACCGCGACACTGGTTACAGTAAAGAAAGCACCGTTTTCGAAAATTGAATCGGCATGCTTGAAGGTCCCATCTCCTACATTTAAGTATGAGTGCGCACCAGCAACGACACCGCCCGAATCGACCAGCACAGCGTCTGGCAATCCGTCGCCGTTCAAGTCCTTTAAGACCAGTGTCGTCGTTGCAAAGGACCCGATTGGGAGTGCTGAACGCGTCAGGAGCGGTGCTCCAAACCTGCCGGTGCCATCTCCCAGGAAGGTGGCCAGCGGGCCCGTTGAGGCGTCGCCTAGGATTCCAGCAACCAGATCCAACTTGCCGTCGCCATTCACATCTGCAACCGCCAGCGAGAGAGGAGGGCCAGGAACAAAATAGGTGGCTTCGGGCTGAAATGTCCCATCGCCATTCCCCAGCAGAACACCCACGGATTGACTATCTGCCTCCGCAACAACCAGGTCTAATATCCCGATCTTGCGAAGGTCGGCAGCCACGACCTGGACCGGAGAGGCTCCAGTCAAACGAATAATTCTGGGCAACTGCGCAGTGCCATCACCATTACCAAAGTAAACCCACAAATCGTTACTCCCGCCGTTGCTGATCACCCAATCCATCTTTCCATCGCGGTTGAAATCCCCCGTTGCCACGCTGGTTGGCAGGAATCCAGCCGGCAACGTAGGATGAAATGCGAATCCGGGAAGACTGGCTGGCTGCGCCAGGCTAATCTGAGGCGCAACAGTCGCCGCAGGTGCGGTCTTCACCGCGGCGCCCGACGCGAGAAGTGCTTGGGGTGGGATGGCAGGATTCCCATAGGCGCGCGAAAAATACTTGAGGTACGCAGGGCCCTGCTGCCTCCCGTAGTTCCAACCCAGGAACCGGATGGGTTGGTGAGGCTGCGATCCAGAGATCGGTGCCCCGTTTGAGTCTGTGGTTTGATGCCCAGTTCCTTGCAACGCTGGTGATTGGGGTGGACCTGCCGCGGCGACGCTGGGTGGGCCAATGGTAAAGAGCACTGCGTTGGAACTCCCACCATTAGGCGGGGCGACGACTGCGGTGACTTGGGCCATGCCAGCGGTCGTAAGCAATGAGGACGGCACTGCGGCGATGGCCTCAGTGTTGCTGATTTGCGTTGTGAACAGCATTTGGCCATTCCAGTTGATCACCGCGGGATAAAGGTTGTTCCCTTTGACGTCCACGTTAAGACTGAAATCTCCAGCCGAAGCGGACGACGGGGAAATCGAAGTGATTGACGGAACTCCGGGATTCACAGTGGAAATTGGCAGAGTGTTGGAGGAACCGCCTCCCGGTCCTGGATTCGTAACGAGAATCGACTGAACCGTGCCAACCACATATCGGTTGAACGGAACAGAAAATGCTGACGGCAATATCGCAGTCAGTTTAGTAGAACTAACGTATGTCGTCGGAAGGTCTAGCGGAGGCGGTAGCGGCTCGAGATTGGTATTCTGCCACTGCACCACGGAGGTCGGAATAAAACCTGACCCATTCATGGTTAGCGGGGCGTCCGGGCTAAACAATGGAATACTCGATGGCGAAAATGAGCTCAACACCGGAGCAGGATTATTCGAACCTGTCGGCGGCGGACTTTGCCAAAGTACGGCCAGACCATCGTTCAAAGCCGGGCCGGAGCCATCGCTCCACATAACTCCTTCAGTAGGAGAGGGCAGAAGCCCGGCAGTCGCGAACTGACCATAGTCCAGATACGAACATGCCCCTCCGAAAACCACATCGGTGTAGTTGAACAGGACGTCGCTGCTGCCTTCCTTGAAGACCACCTGGAACGTGACTGTCGCGGAATTATCGGACCGGCAAGGAAAAGCCAGTACGTTGCGCCACTCCACGACCAACTCGCGGTTGGGCGCGCTGCCGGTAACCGCCCAAAAAACGTTTTGGTTCGTTCCCTTCAGAGGATAAAGGTCCTCCCACATGGGAGCCACGAGCGTTGCGGGCATTGGTATTGTGCTGGGGAAATCCCCGGGACCGATTGAAAAATTCTGGTAGCCATCAAACTGGTCGGTGAAGCTGATCGTTCCATTGCTACTTACAAACAGGGTTGTGAACGATCCACCGCCAAAAGGAATAACGAACGGTGAAGTGACCGTCGCAACTGAATCATCCCCCAGGTTAAGGCTTGTTCCGCTGATAGTCCTGTAGTTGAAGTTAGTTTGGACGAACCCATACTGAGAGAGCACTTGCACAGTGGCCGTGCTTCCGTCGGGGAATGAGAGCTTATAGCTTCCACGGCTCGTGGGCGTCCATTGCCCTGAATAAATACCATCATTCGCAGCCAGGTCGACTCCGGTACCGTCGTCCGTCAGTGTTACCGATTGATTCCCAGGCGAAATCGAGACCGTCACATTCCCGGCGGGTTGAGCGCAATGGATGTTTAAGAAAGCCAGCGAGATTGGTACGCCGACACTGCCGGAGACGACATCTGCTACAGGGAGCAAACGCGAAGCCACCGCCCCGCTAGAGCACGTCATCGCGCCAAAGGCATTTAATCGTTTTTGTGTGACTGTCTGCAGCGCTGAAGCATTCGCGTCGCCACCCGCAAGAATTAGATTTTTAATTCCGCGCCAATCGAGGCCAGGATTTTGAGCCTTCAATAGTGCGACTACCCCGGTAACATGCGGCGTCGCCATTGAAGTACCACTGTCGTAGCTGTAGGTGTTGTTGGGGGTCGTGCTCAAAATATCGCGACCAGGCGCCGCGATGTGTACCGTGCGCCTTCCAAAGTTTGAAAATGTGACGATGGAATCGTTGCGGTCCGTGGCGGCAACGGAAATCAAGTTCGGCAAATAAAAACTTGCGGGGTAGGTCGGAAACTGATCATTGTCAGAAAAATCGTTTCCAGCCGCAGCGACGAACAGCACACCATCCTGCATAGTGGCGGCGATGGCGTCGTGCAGAGCCTGACTGGAATCCGTCCCTCCCCAACTGTTGTTGGTCACAATGATGTTGGTCCCGGCGTCTTTCAGTTGCTTCATCAAGTCGAGGCAGGCAATGGCGTTTCCTGTGCTCCCTGCTCCGTTTTCGTCGAGGAATTTGCAAGGTAGCAGTTGCACCTGCCAGTTAATCCCTGTTACTCCTACCCCGTTGTTCCCTACTGCGCCAATGGTTCCTGAAACATGCGTGCCATGACCGTTGTCATCCAATGGGTCACAAGTATTTGCCACCATGTTAAACCCATGAGTTGAGGCAGGACATTGCACCGCTGCCCCGAACTGTGTGGTGACTGAAAACCCGCTTGGGGCGCTCCAGACATTGGCCGCTAGATCCTGGTGGTTGTAGTCCAGCCCGGTATCAATCACACCGACGACAACATTCGAACTCCCTGTCGAAAGCGTCCACGCCTGGACAGCGTGAATATCCGCACCTGGCGTCCCGCCACTTTGCCCGGTGTTTTGCAAGCTCCATTGCAACGGGAACTGAGGATCATTCGGCCCAGTTAAGGCCTGAACAATGTAGTCCGGCTCGGCATAAAGAACTTTCGGATTGCTGCGGTAGTATCGAAGCAATTGGGGGACCGAGGCGCCATTGGCAATTTCCACCACTTGAAGGCCTCTGACGATTCGCAACTCGCGGAAAACATGGGCGTTCACCTGCTGGTGGATCGCTTGGACCGCCTTCGTGGAGGCATCCTCCTTGAATCGGACGAGCAGGCGGTTCGGGAGATACTTGGAACCGGGAATGCGTTCCACCGTCTCGTTCTGCATACGAGATCGTATTTGTCGAATTGACTGATGCAGGCTTGCGAAAATTCCAGAGGCGACGATCCCGACCAGCCCAAGGCTAAGAAGGAACGGTCTGAGATGAGAGCGAAAGGGCCTTGCCCGGTTGACACTAATCCGCTTTAAATTCATAGGACTGGATTCCTTATTACAACTTCAAGACTGAGGCGAGATTATCTCAGGGTAACCATCTAAGTAAAGCCCCAAGTAGTTAAGTCAAGTGGCGTCATCCGTGGCCCCAAACTGTTGCATTAAAAAGGTGGGTCTTGACACAGATTTGATACAGGATTTATGTTGCTCAGTAGCTACCTCCGATAGGCACACATCGGGCAAGTCGTCATCTCAGACATTCCCACAATGGCGATTCGTTTGTGTTTGTTCGAACAGGAATCAGAGAAAGCCGTCGTTTCCCAGGTGCCAAATAAGCAGAGTAATTTCCGGGGCTCTACGCTTCCTCTTCCCTAAAGTTGTCGTCCTCTCCGGTCGGGATGAACCCGTGAGGTGAACCGATGTGACTTAAAATATTTTGCTTCTGCCAGCCCTGACACAGCAGAATCAGAAAAAATTGTGCGTACCTTCAGTTTCCTATCCGGAGTCCATCGAGTAGGGCTTACCGCTACGTAGCTCATCTTTGTTGTTTTCGGTTGAACTGCCTGCGACTCGCTTGTTGCAACGGGTGGAAAATTATTGGAGTCAACTAGTTTGCCCCTAAACTCGACTTCTTCTATCTCTCAGACTAGCGCAAAATCATAAGCGAATGATTGATCAGATTCCTTTCCAATGAATATCAATAGCAGGGGGATTTCCGTCTGGCTATCTAGATCTAGGATTTCACTAATCCGTTGCGCATCGATTCCTAGGGCGGCCCCGCACCCAAGAGAATAGGCCGCCGCGGCAAGATAGGCCCGCTGGGCTGCCATCCCGGCTTCCGCATTCATCACTCGGATTCCGCGCCCTCCCAAGCTAGTCAGAACGGCGTCAAGCCGACCGACCACCACCAGCAAGACGGAAACTTGATCCAAGTTGTGGTTTAGAAGGGAATATATTGGCTGCATCGGTGATCGAGGCACCCAGTTGTTTAGCTGATTCAGGCGGGAATCTCCAAAGCTGTAATTATAAGCGCCCGGTTGCAAGTTGGAGACTCTCTGGGCTATGACCGCGAGACGTATGGACGGAAGCGCGACACGACGCATATACAGGTCCGAATTGTATTGAACACCGTACGCGACAAATTCCAATATTCGATTGAGGGTCTCAACTTCGAGCATAGGTTCCCGACGGAACTGTCCCCAATTTGTTTGGCGGTGCATCAGCAAAAAGGACAGGTCGGTATTTATGCTTTTCTGCGCGGTCGAAGGTATATTGAGGGGCCAAACAGAAGACGCCAGTACCGGACGCGTCACTTCTTCGAGTAAAGTGTCCTGGTGTACCGACGATAGCATTTTCGGAATGAATGTTCTTTTCGATCGCTCATAGAGGCGATGGTAAATGTTTGGCACAAATTCAGTCGGGAAGTTTTCAGCCGAACCGATTCCTGAGTCCTTTGACTTATTACTGCTCTTGGCCTTTCCTACTGTAAGAATTGCGAAAGGAGCTTCATTGTCGACATGCACGCCAAGGAGGGAACAGATAAGTCTGTCGCGAAACCAATAGACGACGGTTGTACTCCATCCGAGTGCATGCGCAACTTGCTCCATCGAACCGATGCATGCGCCCACGTCCTGGCTCGCTACTTGGTAGGCAAAGTTGTGATACTTGAATAGGCTCTTCCAAAATCGTACCGTCAGAATGATTAGTAGATCCGAAGAATCGGCCTGCTGGAAGTTCAATGCCATCGCGATTGAAGATTCGAAGCTACCCAGTCGCAAACGAGCGAGAGAATGGTGAGCGTCATCATACTGGTAGACGCCGGGTTGTATGCCAAGCCGGCCACGCAAAAGAAGATAAACCACGACCGGGTAAAGTCCACCTCCTGAGGCTGTACCGCGACCATATGTTGTCTTCCGGTGCAGTACAGCTTCCCTGCTGTTGACAGTCCAATTGACGGCAAGCTTTCTTCTGAGCACTCCGGTCGTAAGCACCAGAAAGTCCGACAATTCTTCGATTGAAACAGACGGGTTAGGGGAGTGGATCGAAGGCACCACGGTTCCGCCAACTCGCAATTCCTTTGAATTGAGACTTCTGCACAGAGGTACCCGCGCAGCCTCTACATCGATGTTGAATTTCGATGGGGCATCATCCCAATTGACGCGATGAGAAGTGGGAATTAGGAGAGCACGCGCACCGCGCCGCCGTGATGCGACAAGATTTTCGTACTGTCGAACTTGGTCGCTGTCGGTTCTCACAGTGCTTCCATCTTAATTGCCGGGCTGCCTGTTGCCGTGGCCTGGCCGCATCAAGCAAATGGGTGCGGCGCCGGATTCAACTGATTTGGAGTCATCTCATGCCGCAGGCCGAGCTTAACAGGGACGGAGTACAACCGCTGCAAAGCGTTTGCTCTAGCTCGTCCATGCCCGAAGTCCATGGGAATCATGCCTGGGACAATGACACGAACCGAACTCAGTCCGGCTCGCCGTTGCTCGGGTGCGGTCTGATCCACCGCAACTACCTGATTCAGCCCTGCTGACGCAAGTGACCCGAGGCAGAATTCGACGTCCTCCAGCAAGTCATTGCTTTTCGGAACAGTTGCCAGCCAATTCCCATAAGCGTCATCAAAAGTGACTCTGGCGGCGTTCTCTATCAGGAACCGTGCATGTCGAACGGCTTCTGGCAGACCATACAGATCGGCATGCTCGGTCATTGTGTGGACCAAGCCAAAGTCGTTTAACATCGAATAAAGTTTCGCTTTGGATGATTCAGTCCGCACCTGAAAACCTACATGGTGACTGGCAACTTCAGTTAGCGCCGACATCATCGCCTCGTACGGGTCAAAACTACAGCCTGCGGCTAAGGCAAACGCACCGAATCCATTGTCACGACGGATCGCAACAGCAGTTATAGAAGGCGTTGGCACATCGAGTCGAGTGTCGAGGAGAAAAGTTTCCAGGTTCTGCCGTGAAAGACGTTCGAAGAGAAATTGGATCTCTGCATTCCTAACCGTGGAGATGTCAATCTGCGGAGGCGACAACCGTGCATACCAATTGAGGAGAAAGGCATCTCGCTCAATCAATTCCAGTAAGGCGAAGAACACAGCTTCCTCAATAGATTTGCCTGCCGCACACCCGCTGGAATTGCTGACGACGAACCTCGGTTCGTCCTGATCCATGCCCCCGTAATATGCGAGTTGGAGTGGGACCAACAAAGGACGTTGTTCAGTCAGGGAGTATCCCCACACCCAGCGCATCTTCATCGTCTCAGAAAATGGTTCCATATCATGGGCGGACTGATATACGGCATCCTCGTACAATCCACACTGGCGTGGATCCAATGCACTCTCCATTAGGTTGTTGTAAGAATCGATGACGGTGCATCGCTTTCCACGCATTTTCGATCCCGAGTGACGCTCGAAAGCCTCTAACAGACCGACGACGAGGCTACGCTTGTATGTTGTCGTGCGTCCTGACCAGAACATCGGACGGGGGTGGCTGGAGACGTCACGAAAACTTCCTGTGACTTGAGCGAAAAACTCGTGGTTTCTGTTCTTAACGAATGTAGAACAAAACGTTCCGCAGGTAGAGTCCAGAGACGAAGCGAACGGAAGCTCAAGTTCCCCCGCATCGGCGCTTCGGTACTGCGTAGGCCCACGTTTCGAGCGCGATTCTAGATGGATCTGAGCATCTGATGCAGTGTCATTGACCGGAATTCCACACAAACAACAGGCGGAGTGCGGTTGAATGCTGAAGCAGCGGACCCGAAGCGTTGGGAGGTGAATATTGAATCCGTCGCCATGGGATCCACCTGCGCCTTTTTCCAGTGATGCGATGAGTGCATCCAATACTTCGTGCGCAAATTCGGTTAGCCATTGATTAGTATGGGATGCTACTGTTCGTCCCTCAAAATAGGCCCCCAACTCGCGAAAATGTCGTAATGAGATGACCCTCAGAGTAAGGCAACCAGGACATACCTGCAGACCCTTGGTCCATTTTGCAATTTGCAAGTCATCCCCATCTACGCGAATGGTCAGTGTCGGGCTAGTCGCGTCTGAATACCTAGCAATGGCGCCGATGTCAAATGAGACGCGCATGTCTTGAACAACCTCTGCCTCACCCACCCATTGCTTAAGTTTCTGACTTTCCCCATCATGTGAGCAGGTCAGCAGAGTTTCCATGTGCAATCGATGCTCCCATCAAAAGGCCACTATTGCGAATATATCTGGGCAATTTCCGCCCAAAACGCTTGCCTTTGCAGTGCTTAAAATGAAAGGGCTCCGATCGTCAGCCGAGCCATCATCAGTACTGAGCGATGAGACTTGATCGACTTGACCCTTCACGTGATGCGCAGATTCAAAACATCATCACTCCAGCCACCGCGATAAGGGTCAACAAAACGCGGCGAAGCCACACTGGAGGAGCTTGCACTGCGAGCCGAACTCCGACAACTGTCCCAAAAGCGCACCCAGCTAGAAGAATGGCCACCAAGCGAAAGTCTACGGGTTCAACCCCAAAATGAAGCAGGGCTGCAAAACCGGAAAGAAGCACGGCATGAAACAAGTCCGTTCCTACAAGAACGGAGGGGCGCCGGGGACACATCACAATCAGAAATAGAATTATCACGCTACCGGACCCAACCGAAGTCAGTGTGACGAGGAATCCGCCAGCCATCCCGATCCAAATCGCAGTGTAACGCTCCCTACGGGCCGATCCGGCAATACTCTGAACCCACCTGCCCTGTCCGTTACGAATTTCCACCACCAACAAAAGGATTGTGATTGCAATGAGGCAAAATCCAATGAAGTTGCTGAGCAGTACGTTTAAGCGTTCCCCCAATCTCGACTGGGCGAAGGCAAGCACCGAGGAGCCAAGCAATGCGCCTGGAATACTCCCCAAAGCCAGATTGCCTGCCAGACGAAAATCTACAGTCTTTTGCTTCCAGTGGAGCAAGACAGCCCATGCTTTCGCGAAAAACATGAACACAAGCGATGTACCAACGGCAGAAAGGGGTGGGACCTTGAGTACAAGAATCAATAGCGGCGTCAGGATCGCGCCGCCGCCAATTCCTGTGGCGGCGACCGTGGCCCCCACGAGAAATCCGATACATACAGATACGAGATGCATGGATTAACAGTCTTTGTTGTTGAGCGCGCTAGAGTCTGCTCGCAGTTGGCCTGCTTGACTGCTCGGGAGGAAGCCCTCCCGCGATAAATAAGCAACGATCTTGTCCACTGCTTCCTGGACGGTCAATAATGTCGTGTCAATAATTATCTCCGCGTCGCTTGGCTCCTCATAAGGATCGGAAACACCCGTGAATTGGGGGATCAATCCGGCTCGCGCTCTTGCGTAGAGTCCCTTTCGATCACGCTGCTCGCAGACTTGAAGAGGAGTAGAAATGTGAATGAGAACGAATCCGCCATTGCGCTCTACCATCGTCCGGACCTCGCGCCTGATCTGATCAAAGGGCGCAATGGGTGCGCAGACAGCGACCCCGCCGCATTTCGTCACTTCGGCTGCGACATATCCGATGCGGCGAATGTTGAGGTCGCGGTGTTCCCTTGAAAATCCAAGTTCCGAGGAGAGATGTTTTCGCGCAAAATCGCCGTCGAGCAGCGTCACTTTTCTCTCTCCGGATTCGAGCAACCTAGTGAGCAACGCATTTGCGATTGTGGACTTACCAGCACCTGACAGTCCGGTGAAAAGAACCGTAAAACCTTGCCGAGATCTCTCAACAAATGTCCGCCTCAGCTCTCGTAGGACTTCGGGGAATGTGAACCATTCAGGAATATCGCGGCCCTGCTCTAAATATCGCCGAAGGAGCGTGCCGGAGATGTCCGCAACGACGGTGCCCGCCGGGACCTCGTCATCGGGCACGAAAACTTTCTTTTCAGGGACATAACACAATGCGCGGCAAAGCATTATTTTTATGCCAAGCCCTCGCTCACACCCTTTCACCAGGTCATGCGCATCGTAAGCTCCATAGAAAGGGTTCCCATCGGGATCCGTTCCTGGCCCCGCATGATCCCGACCCACTATAAAATGCGTACAACCGTAGTTTTGCCGAATGATTGCGTGCCAAATCGCTTCGCGAGGGCCTGCCATGCGCATCGCTAGTGGAAGGAGAGAAAGGAGGGCAGAGTTGGGCGCGAAACGATTGACCAGAGCACGATAGCAGCGCACACGGGTGTAATGGTCGACGTCGCCTGCTTTGGTCATCCCAACTGAAGGGTGAATCAGAACCTTGGCTGATGCCTCCGCAGCGGCGCGGTAGGCCAGCTCAAAATGAGCTCGGTGCATTGGATTTCTTGTTTGGAAGGCTACAACTGTGTTCCAACCTAGGCGCTGAAACTCCGAGCGAAGGTTTGCCGGATCGAGGCGCAACGAACAGAAATCATAATGCGATGGCGGCTGAATTCCCTCCAAGCTTCCCGCAGCGTACCATTCCTCGGTGCGATTCAGTAGATACTCGACTCCCGGGTGCTCCACGTTGTCAGTTCCGAATACGGCTTCCGCCTCGGCGAACCGATTTGCCCTCCAAATCTCCTCGACCCGCAAAGACGCGACCATGACGCCCTCAGGGTCTCGCAACGCCAGGAATTGGTCGACACGAAGTTTACGAGCCAATTCATCTGGCAAATCAAGGACTACCGGAATCGGCCAAAGAAGGCCATTTCCCAAGCACATTGAGGAGCAGACTGACTCGTAATCAGCCTGACCCAGGAATCCACGCAACGGAGAGAAACCACCATTCAACAACAGTTCCAGGTCGCACAACTGCCGCGGAGTTAAGTCCCAAGATTTCCAATGCCGCGAGGCGGCGACCAACTCGGCTCTCCGCGCTGAACCGGCCATAAGGTTGATGAGTTGTCCCCCATGAGGCGGAGTAGTCTCGTGCCTCATACCGCTGCCCACCCTTACTCCGGCTGAATGCATGGCGTAAACTCATTGAAACAGCGAGATGTTTTTATTGGCAATCGCACGATTTGCTTAAGCCCCATTTTGTGAGCGCTCACAACATTACTCCCGGATTGATTAATTAAGCCAAACTCTCTCCTTCACAGAGAGCCGGCAAGAAACTTCGACTCGATATCCCAATATGTCGTGCAGGTCCTCGCCTTGCATGCGGGAAGAAATCGAACCGCTGCATCCTTGACTCCTGATCAATAAGTTCATCTACCACAGCGCCGTACCTGAATCCTTGCATTGACAGCGCATTAAAGCGAAAACTAACCGTCTAGTCAATTAGTCCTGAGAAAAAACAGGGCGGACCTTCCTGCTTAGATCCCTGGCCTGTCTATAGGTGGTTGCTTCGAGGAGGTCGTATTTTAAATTCCTGTGACGCTTGCAGGTAAACTCGACAGGCTAATGGAAGCGGCAATCGTCGTGCACCTGGACTCGCCGCGCGCGCTTCTTTTCTCAGATACCTTGGTGAAATGCTCGGGAGTTGGCATGGCAATCCGATCTCCGAACCTCGATTGCCTACCGTGCGTGATTGTAGTCCTACAAACCTAAGCACGCCGGCTTTCCTTATGAAGCTTTCAGTCGCCTCTCGATATACCTATCCTGTGAGAGCCGGTCGCTACCAATCGCACGTGGACACTTTCTAATGTGAGAATATATTTTGCAATGTATTTGCAGGAGCAAGTAACATGCACATCATGAGTGACCCCGGACCGATGAATAGGGAAGTTCAAGCCAAGGTCGTCATTCTTTCTGTGCCTTCTCTGAAGTCTATGGTGATTGTTCCTGCATTGCCGGATCGTACTTGGATGAGCAGTCTGGAGGCCACCGATGAATGGCTTCCGACAAGCATCGCTAATCAAGCTGGATGGATGGTTCTCAACGACGAGGAAGTTGAGATCACCTGGAATGGGGGGAGAAGCCCCTCGGACCTAATTATTTCTTGCCCCGGCGCCGGTACGAAGCCGCGCGTGGTCAGCCGATTCGGAAATGGCATCGCGACTTGGAGACTGCCGTTCCTATTCCACTTGCCCAAGGAAGTCATTCTGAGGCTACGTGGACCCGCGAACTGGCATAAGGAGGGGGCATTCCCCATTGAGCAAATTCTCGACTCTATTATCAGTATTTCTAGAGTTTCGATGAATTGGAGGCTGACGACAATCGGAAAGCCAGTCCGGTTCGAGGTTGGCGAACCCCTTGGCATGATTTACCCTGAGTTACGAGGCCTCGCAGAAAAGGTGGACCCCCAAGTCCGTATGTATGAGGCAGAGATTGCTTCTGAAAGACACACTCGCTCGACATATACAAACGCGGACGTTCCCGGTCTACCTGGCCGAGAACAGAGAGGAGAAGCCTCACAGACAGTCGAAGACTCAAATTTTGCCGCCACGCCGGTCGAAACCTCGTTCCACCCGAGCGAACAACTGGAAGTAGAATTGACTCGAGAAATCGGCGGCCTCTCCATCGGAGTTAACGGGCAATCGAGTGAGGCTGCGGAAGTATCTATTTGCAAATTGCCCACTGAAGCTTTCCTCGTTCAGGACGACTTTTACGACCAGGCGACAACGCTTCGAACCCAATTCGAACAAGTGGTATCATCGATCACTTCGACGGACCCGGCAACCAATCCCTTCACCTACGCCTTCTGTGAGAATGCATACCAGTTCATAGCAGCAAGCTCGGAGAGAATATTCAATGCTAATCTTTTGTTCTGTTTGCTTGACAGAATCCGAGCGTGGGCGCGCCAGAACTTGGGGGCAACACACGCGTCAACTCCCCGGGTGCAACTCTATATTCAGGGAAGTCATCGGAACCTGGCTAAGGATGACATCCGTGTTGGCTGGCATTATCTTTTCTCTCTTACGCGCAATGAGAAGCAGGCTAGACGAGCCAACGTCATTCTCGAGTCTGCGTCTGAGATCTTGGAGGGTGTCGGGTTCAAGGTGAGCCGGGTAGAAAGAGTTAACTTAAGCTTTAACGATTTTCTTGTCCACGACGCTAAGCGACTTTATGGCATCGATCGAGTGAAGGGTTCGGCGAACCCGATCGAGGGAATGCTATTGCTCGGTGGCTACCTTTGGTAGCGTTCACGAGTCAGCTATTACTGACAATCAGTATCACTTTTTTGTTGACCTTCGGATTGGTTCCTGATAATTGATTCGTGCGCCGGGGAGGTGGGTCATGGCGAAATGGATCCGTCTTCGGACTCAAGTTCCGCTTTTAATCATCTCTTTCTTTTTGTCCTCGATGTACCGCACTTTTGTTCGTGTCTGGCCTCTTGGTTCTTCCCCGGGGGAGGTTCGCGCTTCCGCTCGTGGTGCCAAGTCCGGGCTGATTTTCCAGATTGGACGTCAGCTCGACACTGGAACCCGCAATGATCGCGGTCGACAATTTGTATTGGAGCTCAACAGCTCCTTTCCCTTTTTGCATTTGCAGCCACTCGCGGCGGGACTAGTTCCCGTCGCTTATGCGCACACACCGTGCATTTCCCAAACGGAAAAGGTCCCTCAAGTTAACAGCATGCAGTTCGGTTTCGGAGTATCCCCATCCGGCAATGAGGGAGTCTGCTCGAATGCTGATGTTGGCAATCAATTCAGCAGCAACCCTCCCATTCCGTCGCCGGGGGTAAATATTGGGGAACCCAGTCCATCTCCTGGCGGGCCCGTAATTGTCATCCCCGTGATACCTTCAGATCCCGGTTGTGGCGGATGCGATTGTGCCTGTGCGACCCAGTCAAGTTTCTGCGCACGCTGATAGTGAAGGACTTACGGAATTGCATTAGGGGCACCGTTGGGCTGGCGCGTTGCCGGGCACGAGAGGGGAGACTTGCGCTTGAATGGTGTGATGGTATCGCCGGAGTTGTATCCCATTGGTATCGACAGGCGGCGTCATCTGGTTTCGTTCGTCCCGATGTCACAGGATCACTATCGAAATACTTCATTTCTGGATCCAGGAGCTCCCAGCGTAACTCCAGGTGCATACACTTTTAACTTGGATGACCTGTTGCTTTACGGTCTGCATGTCCCCAGTCAAATGGCGCCGGTGCACTATGTCTTTCACACCGCCTACTGTTGTTCAACTCTTCTCTCCAGATATCTCGATCTGATACCACCGTGTTTTGTTCTCAGAGAGCCGGGTCTTCTCGCGCAGATTGCCATGTTGCGCCCCAGCCGACATCCTGCCGCAAATGTGGCACGACGCCTAGCCGGCACTGAGGAGTGGCAAGCCCTCATGGATCTTGCTTTACGCCTTTTGACAAGAACTTACGCAGCTAAAGACATCGTAGTAATTAAAGTCAATGATTTGTGTAACTCAATAGGGGATGCGCTCCTCCAGGTTGATGACCGATCCAAGATAGTATTCCTGTACGTCCCGCTCAAGACCTTTATCTTGTCAGTTCTGAAGAGCCAATCAAGGCGTGTTTGGTTGCGCAGGAGGCTTCGAGATACCCGAAAAGCTGCTGAGGCATTCCCTGAATTGGCCAGCGTCGACCCTGCCGGACTTCGGGATGCGGAGGGGGCTGCATATCTATGGGTGTTAAACAATGCGCTGTACAATGACTTGCGGAGGGGAAAACATGCCGGTCGCGTTTTGGCTTTCAATGGGGAGGGGGTGGCTGACACTCCTAAGATGGCGGTCGCAGCAATCGCTGCCTTCTTCGAGCTAGCGCTCTCGGAGCAGACGCTGAGTCAGGTATTGGCCCATCCCCATGTCAGTCGTTATTCAAAGGACCTGTCTCTTGAGTACGATTCTGAGAGTCGCCGTCATGCATTGACGGAAATGCAGGCTCAGTTCGGAATGGAAGCTGAGAGAGGCGTGGAGTGGGCGTACGGGATCAAGCAAATTCTTGAGTTTGAAAGCGCGGAGTGAGGGAGAAGCTGGCCTTCCCCCCGAAGCGTGGGCTCAATCCAATGTTTAGGTGCTAGTCGAATCTATTTCCACGGTCGTGACCATGGCCGTGGCGCTTGGTTCGTGGGAGAGGCGGCAATGTCTTCCGCAGTGTCTGGCAGTCGAAAGCGCCGGCTCTGGTCGAAGTTCTGCCTCGCAATTTTGCTTCTCTTGTCTGCGATTGGTGCATGCAGCGGTTTGAACGGTGCCATAACCCGCTTTGACGGGTTTCCGCCTCCGTGGCGGCAAAGAGTGGTTTCAGTCAGCTTGTCTCGGGGTCAGACGATTCCAAAAATCGATCACGGATACATACTGTTCGCTCGACACATCATCATAGGCAGAAGTCAGCAAGAGGCAATCTATCTGCAATCGCTAGCCGATGACGCAGTTCGCCGACCCTCCTTTTGGCTCAAGGATGCCTCAATAGTATGGGTCAATGATTCGGCCGTGTCTTCATCTAACGAATTCTTCGTGGTGGGGTCCTTCGCACGATCAGCGGACGGAGCCACGATCAATTTTATGACTGAGTCCGACGTGGAGGGGCATGTCCACGCAACCATCGACATGGGAACTTACGAACCTGAGCTCGCATGTGTCGCACCTGACGGGAGCATCTGGACCTTTGGCCAAGATTGGAGCGCCGAACGTTCTGACATTCCTTATCCCATGCTAAGGAATTACTCATCGAAGGGGCGCCTCCTAGGCTCTTATTTGCCTTCGGAATCTCTTCCACCTGCTCGCCTGAATTTCAGCACGCGACTTCACCGAATGGGAGGCGCGCGCGGCAGAATGTTTCTTCAATGTGGGCAACAGTCTGTCGGTGCGTACATCGGCCCTGTGAGCGCATGGGTCGAGATCGACCTCGCTAGCAGGACAACGGAGGTCTGGCAAGTAGAACCCCCGTCGCGCTCGATTATGACTGGATTTGCGCTGTTGGCAAAACACGAGGTGTATTGTAGTTATGCGGCTCGGAACAGTGTATTTGTCCGCGGAATTTTCAAGCTCAACCTCAATCAATCAACAATTGCGACGTGGGAACCAATTCCGGGGATGGTTGATTATGTAAGCGCCGCCCCCGATTCCGCTCCGGCGATGACTGTGATAGGCGCGGATGGTCCATCGCTCGTGTATCAAAAAATTGAATCCAAGAGGCACATTTTTTTCTGGGTCAGACCTTGAAACTGGGTGTCTCGCTTACTCTCACCAAAATAGCAGCCAGCATCGATTCAGTTTCAGGTGAGATATTTCTGTTTCTTGTCGATACTTTTCTTGACAAGTAGTGAATTGACGCCTATCTTGTGCCGAGCAATGTAGTTAGCTTGGGAGGGATTCATGGGCTTAAAACGGGCCGCAATCCTTTCGTTGACCCCTCAGCTCACGGCTATTGTTCAGCAGCCCTCCTTGGAGTCCGGACAGGGCTGCTCAATTCTGCAAGGAACACCCACGGTCTTGACAGGTGAAGAGGCCGGCACCGACACCACAATCTTCGACTCGATCTCGATTAGGTCATCCACTGAGATTCAGTTATTGGACCTTGGTCTGCTCATGGGCCTCTACTTGTGTTTCACGTCCGGAAATGCTCGCACGGCAGGTTGCTGTCAAAAAAGATCAGCACCGTCACGTTGACTTCAAAAACTTATCGCCAATCCCTCAGTCATCGACTAGGTCGAGAGGAGGCAGTCGCGATGTCACAAGCGGGCCGGTTCATGTTGCTCACCTTGCTTTGTATGAATATTGGAGTCACGACTCTGCGGGCACAGGTAGTGACCGGCAAACCACCTCTCAGTAGCACGATGAACGGACCGGGCGATTCGATCAATGTTGCAAATCTGGATGTGCATCTTACCGTGCCTGTAATAAATAAAGCTGGCCGCGGTGTACCCTTTACGTACAACGTGACCTACGACAACTCGGTGTGGACTCCAGTTACATCAGGGAGCACCACGACTTGGCAGCCGACCGCAAATTGGGGTTGGGCACCTCAGACACAAGTAGCGACAGGCTATCTGATAGCCAGCGAGACGCTTGCCTATGACTGCTATTGTACGCACAATGGGAACCCTTACATTTGTGGGCACGCATACTCATGGTCGGGCTGGACTTACCTCGACAAGTTCGGCCAGTCTCATCCCTTCGCGGGCACGACGTATACTTATTCCAATCAAACTGCCTGTGGGGGCTCAAATCCGGTGATCACTCCTATGGCAACGGACGGCTCGGGATACACGCTCAATGCACAGGGAAACAGCGGGAGCGTGACTGCCCGCAACGGCGCTGTTGTGCTTCCGCAAACTAACGTGGGGAACGGGTCGTCAACGATGACCGATCGCAACGGAAACCAGATCAGCGTGAGCAGCACGGGAGTCTTCACGGACACGCTGGGCACCACGGCGCTCACGGTGTCCGGCGGTGCGCCCAATCCATTGGTGTTTACTTACCCAGCTCCGTCTGGCGCAAACGCTCAGTACACGATGAAATATGGGACCTTTACGGTTAAAACAAACTTCGGATGCAGCGGTATCGTTGAGTTTTCACAGACGAACGTTCCGCTTGTGAGCGAGATCGATCTCCCCGACAGCACGAAGTACAGTTTCAGTTATGAAGCGACTCCCGGTTTTTCCGGCGATGTGACTGGCCGCTTGGCGTCGGTGACCCTCCCGACCGGCGGCACCATTTCGTACGCCTACAGCGGCGGCAGTAACGGTATCACCTGCGCAGATGGCAGCACTGCAACGCTCACGCGCACCACGCCCGACGGCCAGTGGACCTACGCGCATAGTGAATCCGGGACGGCCTGGACCACCACCATGACGGACGCGGAGAGCAACAATACAGTTTTTAATTTCCAGGGAATCTACCTGACCGAGAGGCAAGTCTACAACGGCTCCGTAGCCCCAGCGAACCTGCTGAAGACCACTTTGAACTGCTACAACGGGAGCACACCTACCGGGACGCCCCCCACGTGCAACTCCCCCACAATCACTCAACCCATATCGAGTAAGGCAACCTATACGATTTGGCCAGGAACGACAACGCTCCAATCTAAAGTCGTAATGTCGTACAACTCGTCTGGTCTGGGGACCGAAACGGATGAGTACGCCTATGGAGCAGGGGCTCCCGGCGCACTGGTGCGCAAGACGATCACCAGCTATAACAACACACTGAGCAATGGGATCGTGAATGCTGTCTCAAGCGTGGTCGTGGAGGATGGGTCGAACAACATCGTGGCGCAAACCATAAATAAATTCGACGAAACGGCCACGCAGCCAACCTCCGGGACTCCCCAGCACACCACGTTTGGTGGTAGCCACGGGAATCTCACTACAACTCAGATGTATACCAGTGCGACAGCCTTTTTGACCAAGACCTTCAAGTACTACGATACGGGCAATGTGTACCAGGCAAACGATGTCAACGGAGCGCAGACGACTACGACCTACGGCGCCTGCGGGAATTCATTTCCCACCTCCATTAGTGAGCCGTTAAGCATGACTCGGAGCATGACCTGGAGTTGCGTGGGAGGCGTGCAGCTTTCTTCCACCGATGAAAACGGCAAAATCAGTTATTTCGACTACACCACGAATCCGAACTTTTGGCTTCCAAATGACACCAAGGATCAGTTGGGAAACGTCACCAACTTCACCTACACGGGCCAGACATCGGTTGAAAGTTCCATGCTCTTCAACGGAGGGAGCTCGACGGTGGACGTATTATCGACATCCGATAGCCTGGGGCGCCCTCACCTCGTCCAGGTTAAGCAAAGCCCCAGCTCGAGCACATATGATTCGACGGAAACGGATTACGACAGCGACGGATATACGCATCGGATGACGCTCCCGTACGCCGGAACGGCGGGACAAACGAACACATCAGGACCTTGGGTAAAGGTTTTGACGCGCGACGCGCTCGGGCGTCCTACCGGGACTACAAATTCCGGTGGACTCGCTGCGACGATCGCTTACACGCAAAACGACACCTATCGCACCTTGGCGCCTGCACCGGCGAGCGAGAACACCAAGCGCCGTCAATACGAATACGACGCACTCGGGCGGCTGACGTCGGTCTGCGAGGTCACCAGCTTGACGGGAAGTGGCAGTTGCGCTCAGACCTCAGCGCAGACAGGCTACTGGACCAAGTACACCTACGACACGAACAACAATCTCACGGGCGCGACGCAGAATGCCCAGGCGGGGAGTGCGAGCCAGCAGACGCGGACTTATACCTATGATCAGTTGAACCGGTTGACTTCGGAGACGAATCCCGAAACTGGTTCCGGGGTCGGAGGTAACAGAACAACCTACTACACGTATGACTCGGACTCCACCTGCGGCATTACTTCTCAAGGGGACTTGGTCAAAAAGATTGATCCGGCAGGCGACACGACTTGTTACGCCTACGACGCTCTGCACAGAGGGACGTCCATCACCTATTCCGGAACTTACGCATCGAGCACTCCCAACCGCTATTTCATTTACGATGCGGCGACGGTTAACGGCGTAGCCATGGCCAATCCAAAATCACGCCAAGTCGAGGCCTACACTGCCACGTGCTCCACTTGTACGAAGATTACGGATGTAGGTTTCAGCTACACGGCTCGGGGTGAAGTGAGCGACACCTACCAGTCGACGCCCCATTCGGGCAGCTACTACCATATAAACCAAACCTACTGGGCAAACGGCACGCCGGATGTACTCAGCGGTCTTTCCGGGTTGCCGACGATCACCTACGCGCCGGATGGCGAAGGGCGCATCTACTCGACCTCGGCCTCTTCTGGACAGAGCCCCTTGGTGTCAAGCACAAGCTACGATGTGGCCAGCAAGCCAAAACAGGTAAATTTGGGATCGTTGGACAGCGACTCATTCCAGTACGACCCGAACAGTGAGCGTATGACGCAGTACAGTTTCAACATGAACGGCCAGTCCGTCGTGGGCCAACTCGTGTGGAATGCCATTGGGACCCTGCGCAGCCTGACGATCACGGACCCGTTCGACAGCGCAAACAACCAGAGCTGTACGTACCTTTATGATGACCTGGGGCGCATTGCGAGCGCCAACTGCGGCAGCACGTGGTCGCAGACATTCAGCTACGACGCATTCGGGAATATAACGAAGAGCGGCAACTCGAGCTTCCAACCCACTTATACGACCAACCCGCCGACAAACCAATATGCTCAGATTGGTAGCTCCACACCTACGTACGACTTGAACGGAAATGTGACCAACGATTTCCTTCATACCTACACTCTTGATGCCAATGGCAGCCCTGTGACTATCGACACGGTGGGAGTGACTAACGATGCGCTGGGACGGATGGTCGAGCAGAACCGGACTGGCAGCTACACGGAGATCGTGTATGCGCCTTCGGGGGCCAAGCTGGCGCTGATGACAGGCTCGCCGGGCACGACACTGCTGAGAGGATATGTTCCGCTGACGGGCGGGTCGATGGCCGTGTACAACTCGAGCGGGTTGGCATACTACCGTCATACGGACTGGCTGGGAAGCTCCCGGTTCGCGTCCACGCCAACGCGGACCCTGTATTTCGACGGTGCCTATGCCCCCTTCGGCGAGGCCTATGCGACAACAGGAACGACGGACTTGTCGTACACGGGGATGAATCAGGACACGGTAACGAACCTCTATGATTTCCCAGTCAGGAGGTATGGCATCCAGGGTCGATGGCCAGCGACGGATCCGTCGGGTACGTCGTCCGTCGATCCCAATAACCCGCAGACCTGGAACCGCTACGCGTATGCGCTTAACAATCCCCTTAGTTTTTTGGATCCCACGGGCACCACACCAGAAGGGCCGACAGGGCCTTCTTTGTGTCTTGCGCCACCAATCCCCACAGGCCAGTGCACCGGAGGGAAAAAGATAGGGCGCACGGGGCTACCCAATGGCTTCAACGAGTGCGACGACCAAAGGCCAAAAGAGGAACTCCAATGGTGGGTGGATTGCAGTGGAGATAAGGATTGCTGTATAAGCAAGGTGCACTCATATCAGCCCGAATGCACGGCGGGGCTGAAAATAAAGGATTTTGCTTATCATGAAGTTGCCACCAACGTGTACGTCGCCGGCTTTTGTTGCAAAAAAAGTAAGTGAGATAGTTCTATTCTGGGCCAAGAACAAGTAAGGATGACCATGAGAATTCGTCCGAGTATTTTCCAGGTCTCAAGTGTATTTCTTACGCTCGGATTTCTATGGTTGGTGCCCTCCACCATCAATTGTGTTCGGTCCACCGATTCGATGACCCAAATTGCTGGTTTTGCTTTGCTCACAGTGATTATTGTCGCGCTCATCGTTATCTGGACAGGGTTTGCCGCGGGAAATCGAGTCGCGTGGATCACAATGGCCGTCATCGTCTGGGTCGGGGCGCTCCCCGCCATGACCTGGCCAGTCCTTCGTCACGGGCGGCGCTGGACACTGGGTGAATTACGCGAGTGGATCGTAATTGCGTGGCGCGAGGACACGTTCGTACGAACCTATTTAATCGGTACGGCGCTGTTCTTATTGATGTTGGTCGGATTGGTTCTGCCGGTCAGGGCGCTCTATCTGAATCGGAAACCGGAATGAAGCACGGCGGGTGAAGCCTCGATGGAAGGTGAGTTCAGCCGTCTTTCTGCTCACCGGCCGCCTTGACCGGCTCGGTGGCGATCGCAGTTGAGGTCAACTCGATGCAGGCAATACGCATTTCGTGCAAGGATTCGCATCTACTACTGTTCTCGGTCGTCTTGTTATTGATTTGCCTGTTGTCGCCGAACTCCGTAAGTGCTCAGTCTTCTCAGGATATCACGTCACTTAAGAAGCAAATCGACAATCTGGAAAACGGACAGCAACAGATTCAGAAGGAGCTCGAGGCTATCCGAAAGTTGCTTACCCCTCCGGAAAGGCCTATTCCGACGAGCTTGGACCTGGCTCCCGACGATGCGCCTTCTCGTGGCCAAGAGACTGCAAAAATTGTGATCGTAGAGTATTTTGACTACCAGTGCCCCTTTTGCTCCAGCTTTTTCGATGAAAGCATGCCACAGATTTTGCATGACTACATCCTGACCGGCAAGGTCAAATACATCGCGCGCGATTTCCCCTTAGCGGCTGCTCACCCTCATGCTCTTCAGGCGGCCGAAGCAGCGCATTGCGCGAACGATCAGGGAAAATTTTGGCCCATGCACGATGCCTTGATGGGGAATTCAGATGCACTGGATCGGCAGAACCTTTCTCTTTACGCCAAAGACGTAGGACTCGACGTTTCGCTGTTTGACAAATGCGTTGACTCCGGTAAATACATATCGAAGATTGAAGAAGAGGTGAAGGCAGGTGAAAAGCTGGGAGTCGATGGGACGCCTGTCTTCTTTTTGGGCGTAACGGATGCAAGCGGTCAAAAGATTGTGTCGTTACGTCGTTTCAACGGTGCCATATCATTTCCAAGGCTGAAGGAAGCCATCGACAAACTCCTGGCCGACCAAACATTGCCGGTCACTCCTACTCCTGCGCACTGAGTCTAACTGCGGCGATCTCCTATTGATGGCGGCGCAGTTTGCGCGTCACAGCAGTTCACGAGACCAGTAGCGAATGCCTTGAAAATATGACGCGGATCATTTAGAGATAAGCAAACTAATGGGCACATCGCTGATGACAGCGTATTCGCATTTGTTTCGCGATCTCCTTGTAGTTGCTCTAGCCTGGTCTCGTCCCACTCTCCTCGTTGCAGCGATCGCGATCGCCGGGATCATCGGCTTTGGAATTCTCCAAACCCGCCGCAAGCGTGCGGCACCCATGAGGCTATCCTCGGACAAGCCCCAGGAGCAAGTTTCCGCCCCCACAATCGACCCATTGGAGACCACACGGCCGAAGATGCTTCTCGACTCGATTTTTCTTCCCACCGAAAACGGTGGCGTATATTTCCGTTCACGAGGCGGGGTTTTTACACTGAACGGTGAAGAGACATACGGACTTGTGTCTGAACTGGTCCCGCGTTTCCTAGGAAAGCAGACTGTTGCTCAGTTATGCGAAAGCCTCGACTCACAGAAGCGAGAGCCTGCCCGAAAGTTAATCGCGACGCTTTTGGAAAGGCGAATCGTCATCAATCACATAGAGGAGATCACCGACCTCAACACAGCAATTCAGGAAAGATTTGCCGCACAGATTTCATTTATTGAGCATCACGTTGAGAAACCTCTTCAGCGATTTTCGAAGTTCCGTCACAGCGACATACTGCTCACGGGTTCGGGGATGCCCCTCCGCACCTTGGCGCTCTCGTTGGCTCGAAATGGCCTGGAAAAGATTATTCTCGACAGCAAGGTTGCACAGCTGGAGCGAGATGAGGAATTGACTGCCATGGTGGAGAAATCCAGCTCTGGCGGAGTCCCGCTCAAGGTAGAACGAATGTCCCTCGACGAGGTACTTGCTGGAAAGGCGAACTCCTTGCAAGCAATCTGCTATGCCAGCGACGTGGCAGACCTGCGCGCGATGGCGTCAATAAATGAGTTCTCGTGCGCCAGTCAAATTCAGTTTCTTCCCGCTTTCTTGTTTGGTGGTAAGGCATTCATTGGGCCTTTGGTCCGTGCTGGCCACCCCGGCTGTTGGATGTGCGCCATGCTCCGCCATTCCGTCAATGTTGCACCCGATTTAGAGGCACTTATTTGGAGGCACTTTGCCCTGGGTTTGCCGTGGACGAATGATTGCCAACCAGGCTCTAGCCCATCCTTGAGGATTTTGGGCAATTTGGTGGGCTTTGAAATGTTTCGACTGTTGGCAGGGCATATTCCGGTGGAAACGGAGGGATGCGTCCTTTCTATCGATCTCGAGACGCTTGAGAACGGCAGTTCTCGCCTGCTGCCGCATCCGAACTGCCTGCATTGTTCAAAAACCAAAGCAGACGATGATCGCGCTTATTTGTCGCAAGCTCATACCAATACTGCTGCTGAAAACGCCGAGCTTGCCCAGAAGCTAAAGGTGATCGAGCCGCTCGTGGATGCGGAGTTCGGGATTGTCCGGCGTTTTGAGGATGATGATCTCGTCCAATTGCCGCTGTTCCAGAGTGCCGTGACCCTTGCCCGGGTTCCGGTAAAAGGGGAGGTTTCCATACCGGGCTACAGCATTCAATCCAATGCAGGTGCCCGATTGGACGCCCTTTTGAGTGCGGCTAAGTCTTATGTGGCTTTGATGCCCAACAGAAGACGAATGTGGACGGGAACTTCAAACCAAGCCCTGCAGGCGGGGATGAATCCGTTAGCAGAGCGGGCTCTATCAAATTGGATGGGCGGACCCGCCTTGCCTTCCGAGGAGCCAATCTCCTGGATTTATGCCCGTTCTATGGGGGCAGGAACGATGCATTTGGTCAAAGCCGGTGCTGTTTACTCGAAAACTTCCTTGAATTCGGAAGGCTTCGAAAAGACGGACGCGGGCATCGGCCTGGGTTTTTCGTTCAGGCAGGCGTGCGGCGAAGCGGTTCTGTCGCTATTCGCGCACGAAATCCTCAAGAAGACTGCTACGCGAGAAATTAATCTTGCTGAAATTGCTGCCGACGAATTTACTGAGACCAACGTCAATCTTAAATACCTGCGAAATATTTTTCGACACATGGATCGACAATTCCGCCTCCTAGAGTTTAGCCACGAAGGCAGTGGACGGGTTGTGCTAGCGTTTTGTCCGAACGACGCAGGCGATCCGGAACGCATTACAGTTGGGTCGGCGGGGATACTGCAACGAGCTGCCGTTGTCGCGCTGACCGACCTTCTCGCGCTGACTCTTGCAAGCCACTCGATTCGGACTGTTGAACACTATCTGCCTCGTTCTCTGGGATACGTAGTGGACTTCTCGGTTCTGGATGCTCGTCCACAGGAAGCGAAGACGCCCCAACGTTCGAGCGACCAAAGCATGAATTCCGTTCTTCTTGCGTTCGGCGGTGCGTTTACGGACATAGTGATCGCCAACTTAACAGATGAGGATCTTAGACGATCCAATCTTGTTGCAGTCAAGGCACTCTTTGTCCGAGCGGTTTAATCTGGCTAGTGGGTTCTCCAGGCTCAGTCCGTCCTCCCCTGTCGCGCTGATTTCGCGTCCAGGTTTGAACTCCAGACGATAGCAGGGCTTATATACTCAAGCTTGGTCAGTTGCCAGCGGGGCTCAAGGAGGAACGCAACTTAGAAACAATAAGCGCAACCGTTCAAGTTCGCAACGACGTGGCGACCCCTCAGGAAAACAATTATTCTCGCTCTCAGTTTGCTGAGAACGCCGCGCTAGTTAAACCCGAATTCAAAATGACACTCTGAATAGTCAAATCGAATAGCAGAGTCCCATTTAGTCGTCTTTGGATATGGTACGGCACCCGAACGCCGTTCACAGCTTGGTAGCTGGAAAAGTCGATCTCCACAGGAATGTTCGCTATACCGTTATCATCGGGATGAACGTTAAAAGCGATCGCGACGGGAAGATATGATGAGGCATCCAAGTAGACGTCCTCTGCGCTGAGCCGCTCCACCAGTCCACCCGGGTCGTTCTTATCCTGGACCACGAAGTGCAAATGTTGGACAGCCACCCCATTCTTACTTTCTTGTCCCACATATGTTGCAACTAAATTCTGGTTCGAAAGTTGAGATATCACTGAAAAAGCCGGAAAGAACCATGCTGCATCGGTCACGCAATTGTGACTCGCCATCGAATGGACTGTCCCGTCGAGACTGATCCATAGCCCTTGCGGTGCATTATTCGTGTACAGATTACGGATCTCGCTTCGCGTTCCGCCGACAGCGCTGAGGTCAAATCGAGCCTGTGAGGATCCGATTGCCTTCAACGACACGGTGCCGCTTTCGACTTCAGACCCAGCGGTCCGAATTCCGGTGCCAGTGAGCGTTACGTCGGTGATCTGAGTGCTGCCGGTTAATGCCGTCAATGCTTGCATGGACAATGCAACTGCCTGCGGATCACTCGTAGTCGGAGTTGCGGTCGTTTGGGTAAATGTCGAAGCAGCTACGAAAAAAACTGCCACACCCAGAAGGGAGAATTTCAACATGGAATACCCCCTCGCATCAAAATGCCCAATATGAAGAACCGTATAATCTTAGTTTAGTTTTGTGTCAAGTCAAATTCTGTCAATTAACAATTAAGAATGGCAACAATTGGATCCAGGAAATCATGAAGGATCCTCTTAGTTTGGGTCCGATGGCATTTATAACTTAGGCCGGACGGTCTCCTGCGCTGGCGCCAGCCCGGTTGAACCCATGACGCTTGGAGCAGAGGAGGACGCCGAAATTTCGCAAAGAAATCAGTATCAGGGAATCTATATTCCCTGTTCACTCCCTGATCGTTCCCTGTTCCGATTGGTCTCAAAAAACGTACTTTCGCTGCCAAAGTCCTCACCGGCATGCGGTTAGCTCGGACTCGCCCCGCCCCACAGCGCAAATTTCCCTGTAAATTTCCCTGTTAGCAGGGAATTGCGGTGGAGAAAAGTTCGCACGCGACTGCGTCCACCGCCAGCCAGTCTTGGGTTCTCGCTGTTCTGCCAGTTGTCCCGGAACCCCTGCCTTCGCGGCGAACTTTCTTCTTTTCCTCATCGGGCCATGCGCCAATTTCGGCGCGATGCCAAGCTCAAGCAACCCGCTTCTCCGACGCCGGGAATCTGAATCAGTTCTGCGTGCACGGTTCCTTCGGTAGGATCTGACAGTTGAATACCCTGGGGGAGACTGGAGGCTGTGGCAAGCGGG
>Ga0210409_10000418_pt1 | contig 72153 bp, 62 predicted proteins | sample IncBWH17MmetaG_FD_161649 | JGI IMG/M metagenome (GOLD analysis project Ga0210409, IMG submission 161649) | Forest soil microbial communities from Barre Woods Harvard Forest LTER site, Petersham, Massachusetts, United States - Inc-BW-H-17-M | ecosystem: Environmental > Terrestrial > Soil >... | reverse complement strand
GGATGCTTGAAGAGCGAATTGGCGGCGTGATAGGCGCCGAAGGACATGCCCATGGTGGAGATGCCGACCTGCGACTGGCAACTGCTCCAGATGAAGGGCACGACTTCTTCGCGGAGATAGGAGTCGAAAACGGACTGCACGTAACTGCGATGAAAGGGATGCGCGGACTTGTCGTAGAACGAGAGACCGTTGATGGAATTGATGCTGAAAAATTTGACTTTGCCGGCGTCGATGAAGTCGGCGAGCGCGCCGATCATCCCCATGTTCTCGAGCTCCCACTCGTCGCCGGCGCTAGTGGGAAAGCCGAGCAGCGGCGGTCCCCAGTGGCCGTAGACCACGACGCCCAGTTCAATGCCCAGGCGCGGCGAATGCCAGCGATGATATTCACGCTTCATGCTTGTGAGCCTCTTCGGAGCACAGGCTGAAGCCCGTGCTACTGATTGCGGGGTGAGGAAGTATGGCAGCAGGCCGCCAATTGGAGCAATAATTTTTGCTAGATAGAAGTGTAGAATAGGCGGACTTAGTTGCCACCACGGAGGGAACGGATGGCTACACCGAGTACGGCAAACCGGCTGACACCGGAACGAATTTTCAACGCGCTGAATGCACACGAGCTGACGGCAGCGTTGCTTACGGCGATCGAACTGGACATTTTCAGCGCGATTGGAGGAGGCGCCAACACTGCAGCGGCAATTGCGGCCAAAACCGGAGCGGCGGAGAAGGGCGCGCGCGTTCTTTGCGATTTTATGACTGTTCACGGATTCCTGACCAAGGACCAAGGGAAGTACGCGCTGACACAGGAATCGGCGTTTTTTCTGGACCGCAAATCGCCGGCGTGCGTGGCGTCGATGGCAGGATTCTTAGGGAGTAAGCAGACGCGGGCGCGTTTCGATTCGCTGACCGCGGCGGTGCGCAAGGGCGGCTCGGTTTGGGCTGAGGGTGCGGATAACACCAAACCGAATGATGAGTTCTGGGTGGCTTTCGCGCGCTCGATGGCGGGGCTGGCGGTGCCGTCGTCGCAATTTATTGCCGGGCTGCTTCGCGCCGAAGAAGGCAAGCCTTGCAAGGTATTGGACATTGCCGCGGGTCATGGGATGTATGGAATCACAATAGCGACGAAAAATCCGAAGGCCGAAATTGTGGCGCTGGATTGGCCGAACGTGCTGAGGGTGGCGCAGGAAAACGCGGAGAAATTTGGCGTGGCCGAAAGGTTTAGCGTGCGCGCGGGAAGCGCGTTTGAGGTGCAGATGGGCAGCGGATACGACTACGTCTTGCTGACCAACATTTTTCATCACTTCGATGTGGCCACGTGCGAGACGTTGATGCGGCGGGTGCATGCAGCGCTGAAGCCGGGGGGCAAAGCGATTACACTGGAGTTCGTGCCCAACGAAGACCGCGTGACGCCGCCGACGGCGGCAGCGTTCAGCCTGATCATGCTGGCGAACACCGATGCGGGCGACGCGTATACGTTTTCGGAGTATGAGAAGATGTTCCGCAACGCGGGGTTTGCGAAATCGACGCTGCATCCGGTGCCGGAAATGCCGCAGCAAGTGATTGCGTCGGAGAAATCGGCTTGAAGAAAAAGAAAGCGGTTGTGCGGGCCAAGGCAAAAAGCGCTTCCGGGAAGAAAAGCCGTGCCGGAAAAGGCGCTGGCGCGATCAACGATGTTTCCCTACGCAAACACCTGACCGATCTCCTCAAGGGAGGCTCGGCACACGTGCAGTTTATGGATGCGCTGGAGGAATTTCCCGCGAATAAACGCGGGACATTCGCCCCCGGGCTGCCGCACACCGGCTGGCAATTGCTGGAGCATTCGCGCATCGCGCAATGGGACATACTGGAATTCAGCCGCAACGCGAAACACGTTTCGCCGGGATTTCCCGAGGGCTACTGGCCGAAAACGCCGGGACCGCCCGCCGACGCCGAGTGGGACAAAAGCGTGCAGCAATTCCAGCGCGACTTGGACGATATGATTGAGCTAGTGAAAAGTCCGCGCACCGATCTGTTCGCGAAAATTCCACACGGCGAGAGTGAGACAATCCTGCGCGAGGCACTGGTGCTGGCAGATCACAACGCCTATCACCTCGGGCAGTTGGTCGATTTGCGCCGGGCCCTAGGCGCGTGGCCTCACGACTAATTGCGAGACGGCAAGCGTGGGCGCGAGATTGAGCTCTAGCGCGAATCAATAGGGGGTTTTGTTGGGCTGCAGTTTCCAAGCCGAGAAAACGACGAGCGCCTCGTCGCGGAGGAGCGGAATCATGGGAATGCGGCGCTTCGTGGGATCCACTTTTAGTTCTTCGTAAATGAAGGCGTCGTCGAAACCGGCCGCCGCGGCGTCGGCTGCTACCCCGGCATAAAAGACGCGCGCGGGTCGCGCCCAGTAAATCGCGCCAAGACACATCGGACACGGCTCGCAGGTGGTGTACAAATCGCAGCCAGCAAGCTGAAACGTTTTGAGGATGCGGCAAGCCGCGCGAATGGCGACGATTTCGGCGTGCGCGGTGGGATCGTTTGTGGTGGTGACACTGTTGGCGCCTTCCGCGATGATGCTGCCGTCTTTTGCCACCACGGCGGCGAAGGGGCCGCCGCGAGCGAAGCGGACATTTTCCAAAGCGAGCGCGATGGCGCGGCGCATCAAGTCTGGGGACATGGCAATTTTCCGAACCAAGAGTGCCTGCTAACCCTGGAAATCGCAACGCGGAAAAGAAGGAGCGACAGCAGGATGCTGGAGACCACGCGGCTTGCGGAAAATGGAATTGGCGGTAGGATGTAGCTTGTCGATTTCAACGTAAGAGGCTGGAAGTCGGGAGGGGCGCATGATTTCCATTGAAAATGTTAGCCGGCGCGGATTTCTTAAGGGCGTAGTGGGAGCTGGCGCGTTTGTGCTGGGCGTGCGGCTGATGCCTGTGGATTTGCTGGCGAGCGGGGATGTGGGCGCGCTGGACCCGGCTGGGGCGATGAGCAAGGCGCCGCTGCATCCGAGCGTTTACGTGGCGATCGACACGGATGGGACGGCGTACATTGTGGCGCACCGGTCAGAGATGGGGAACGGTGTGCGCACGGCGCTGCCGCGGATTGTGGCGGACGAATTGGATGCGGATTGGGCACGGGTGAAAGTGGTGCAGGCGACCGGCGATGAGAAATATGGGGACCAGGATACGGACGGGTCGCACTCGGTGGTGAGCTTTTTTGTGCCGCTGCGCGAAGCGGGGGCTACGGCGCGGTTGATGCTGGTGCGGGCGGCGGCGCAGCAGTGGAATGTGCCGACGGAAGAATGCTCGACGGAATTGCATACGGTCCTGCACGTGAAATCGGGCAAGAAGCTGGGATATGGAGCGCTGGCCGAAGCGGCGGCGAAGCAGGACGTGCCGAAGAAAGAAGAGTTGAAGCTGAAACCGCGCAGCGAGTGGCGGTATATCGGAAAAGATGCTTCGGGCTATGACTTGAAGGATTTGTGCACGGGCAAGGCGGTGTATGGGCAGGACACGCGTATGGAAGGAATGCTTTATGCGACGGTGATGCATCCGCCAGTGATGGGCAGCACGGTGAAATCGGTGGACAACAAAGAAGTCCTGGCGGTGAAGGGCGTGAAAGGGACGGAAACGATTCCCACATACAAACCGCCGGTGAATATGCAGGCGCTGGGCGGCGTGGCGGTGCTTGCGGATAGCACGTGGGCGGCGATGCAGGGGCGCAAGAAGCTGAAGGTGGAATGGGAAGAGAGCGCGCACAAGGCTTTTAACTCTGGACCGTATCGCAAGGAGTTGGAGGAAACGGCGCGGAAACCGGGGAAGGTTATTCGCGAAGTCGGGAACGTAGACGAAGCGTTCGCCAAGGGTGGCAAGGTAATCGAGGCGGAATATTATGCGCCGCTGCTGGCGCATGCTTCGATGGAGCCGCCGGCGGCCCTGGCGATTTATCGGGACGGAAAAGTGGAGGCGTGGGCGCCTTCGCAGAGTCCGCAAGGCGCACGGGATGCCATCGCCGAGGCCGTGGGCGCGAAGAAAGAGGATGTGACCGTTCACGTAACGCTGCTGGGCGGAGCATTTGGGCGGAAGTCGTTTCCGGATTTTGCGGTGGAAGCGGCGGTGCTGTCGAAGAAAACCGGAAAGCCGGTGAAAGTGGTGTGGACGCGCGAGGACGACATCAGATTTGATACGTATCATTCGGTGTCGGCGATGTACATGAAGGCTGCGGTGGGCGCGGATGGGAAGCCGACGGCTTGGCTGCAGCGCACGGTATTTCCGCCGATTGGATCGACGTTTGACGCGAACGCCGTGTATTCGGACGCCGGTGAACTTGGATTGGGATTCTCGGATTTGCCTTATGCGATCCCGAGTCATCGCTCGGAGAATGGTCCGGCTACGGCGCATGTGCGTATCGGATGGCTGCGGTCGGTGGCGAATGTTTATCATGCGTTCGCGATTCAGTCGTTCACGGATGAGCTGGCGCATGCGGCGGGGAAGGATCCGTTGGAGTACACCCTGGCGCTGCTGGGGCCGGACCGCATTATTCCGAAGACGGAGCTGCCGAAGGATTACACGAATTATGGCGGGAATTACGAGCAGTATCCGATCGATACGGCGCGGTTTAAGCGGGTGGTGCAGCTTGCGGCCGACAAAGCGGGATGGGGCAAGCGGAATAACGGAAACGGATTCGGCATGGGCATCGCGGCGCATCGAAGCTTTTTGACTTACGCGGCTTCGGTGGTGCAGGTGCAGATCAATGATGCGGGGAAGGTGCAGATCACGCGCGTGGATTCGGCGCTGGATGCGGGGACGGTGGTGAATCCGGAGATGGCACGGAACCAGTTTGAGGGCGCAGCGGTGATGGGAACGAGCATCGCGCTGTGGGGAGAGATTACCGCGGCGAATGGCGTGGTGGAGCAAGGGAACTTCGATACGTTTCCGGTGGCGCGCATGAATTCGGCGCCGCGTGAGACGCACGTGCACATCGTGGAGAGCGATGCGGCTCCGGGCGGGATTGGGGAGCCGGGATTGCCGGCGATTGCGCCGGCGTTGTGCAATGCGATCTTTGCGGCGACCGGGAAGCGGATTCGGGAATTGCCGCTGACCAAGGCGGGCCTCGCTTAAATAGGCATCCGCAGGACACAACGAAAGCCTCAGGTCCAGACTGCGGACCTGAGCTACAGACTACGTCGCTGCGGCCTTGCTAATGAGGTTTCTCGGCAGAGTATTCGAGTTCGTATAACTGCTGGAGGCCGGTGCGTTTCAACAGCTCTTGCACTTCGGCGGGAGAAAGCCTGCGGCCGGGGCGTTGCTCGGCGTTGGCGAAAGAGTATCCGGCGACGGCCATCACAGCAGTTTGAAGTGCGAGCATGCGCGGATCGACACGCTCGAAGGTGTCAATAATCGTGTGATGCCGAGTGTCATAGTCCTGCGGATCCACCCTTAGAGAATAGATAGGAACGCCAGCAACGATGAAGGTCTCCTGATCCGAATCGAAGTCGGCGTCAAGAAAAACGCGCTCGGCGCCGAGTGGCGCGAGCGGGATAAGCAGCTTTTTTGAGATTGCCTCCGTATCCTGGCGGCCATGAATGGCGAAGCCAAGCGGCGGGTGCGCACCGGAATCGATGTTAAAAACAGCGCGAATATCATCTAGCTCAGTTTTGTGTTGCTCGACGTAAGCGCGAGACCCATTCGACAGCTCTTCCTCTCCTGAGAAAAAGACAAAACGAATGGTGTGCTTGGGTCGAATACCTAGCAACTTGAGAATGCGTGCGCCTTCGAGAACGACAGCGACGCCAGCGCCATTATCGTTGGCGCCTTGCGCCGGATCCCAATCATCAAAATGGGCGCAGAGAAGGACGATTTCCTTTGAGTCGTCGCCTTTCAGATCCGCGACGACGTTGCGTTCGGTGCCGGGGCCAGGAAAGGAATTCTGAACGTCGAGGCGGACTTTGACTTGGCCCTTTGCGACCAGGCGGCGTAGAAAGGCGGCGTCTTCGCTAGCTATAGAAATCACGGGAAGAGGCGCATGTGGGTAGAAACCAAAAGCGGAGGTGTAAACCATACGACCCGGCTTGTCCGAGACGATAAACATGGCGGCCGCCCCGGCCTGCGCCAAACGGCGGGCGATGATGGCGCGCGCACCGACATAGGCGCTAGAACTGCCGTTGCTGCGCAAATCCACAATAACAGCGCCACCGCGTACGTTAGCCGCGATTGCGGCATTGCCGTCTCCAGGCGGGCCGAAGTCCACAACGGGCACTTCGATCGGACCTGGAGTGCCGGGAACCCATCCGTAAGAACCGATAACGAGAGGTCTGCGCACGGGGCTAATCACTTCTCCGGTTGCCGTTCCGTGACGCCACTGCGAGCTAAGGACGTATTCCTCGAAATGCGCGGAGTCGAAACCCGCTTCCTTCAGAGTTTTTAGAATGAGCTCGGCTGCAGCTAGGTCTTCTGGGGTGCCGGTGATGCGGGCCGGAATCCGATCGCTGAGTGTTTCCAGAAAATCCAGCGCGCCGCCGCGGGTCATCGCGTAGCCAACGATTCGTGCAATGTCCTCTTGCGCCGGGGTTGGCGGCGCGGGTTGTTGCGGAAAAGATGTTGGCGAAGCGGCGGCGAGCAGGAGCGCAATCAGCGCGACGCGAGAAATAGAAACACATCGTAGCATCCGGAATCTCCCCTTGTTTGTTGCCGTGCGATCCGCCATCAAGCTGTCGCGGCAAGTTCGTGGAGGAACTCAACGTAGGAACGCGTTGCGCCGTCCAGGCCTTGCACCTTTGAGTTGGCGGATTCGATGACGTAGTATTCGTCGGGCGCGTGGGCGCCGCTGCCGTGGCCCAGGCCGAAATGGCCGGCGGGGAGGCGGAGCGGGTCGCCGGTGAAGACGTAGCCGGGCCAAGAGCCGGCGTTGCGAGGCAAGAGCACAGGCTCGATGCCGTGGCGGCGATAGACGGCGTTGGAGACGCGAATCATTTCGGCGTCGGCGGGCGTGCTGGTGGGATCGTAGCCGCCGCTCATTTTCACTTCGATATCGGCAAAGCCTTTTTTGGCGAGATGGGCTTTTAGTGCGGCGAGGGCTTCGGCGGCGGTCATGTCCGGAACGAGGCGCATATCGATTTTGGCGACGGCGCGACCGGGAAGAATGGTTTTGCCGCCGGGGCCGGTGTAGCCGCCGACTAACCCTTCGATATTCACCGTGGGTCGGGAGACGAGGAGCTCGAGCGCCTCTTGCCAGCTTACGTCGTGAACCCAGTGGTCGACTCCAAGCAATTTTTTGGCGTTGGCTTCGTTGAGGCGGCTGGCGGCTTCGGCAATCATTTTCTTTTCGGCGGCGGATACGGGGCGGGCTTTGGCGGCGAAGCCCTCGATGGCGGGGTCGTTGCCGTCTGGCGCAACGAGCGTGGCGAGCGCTTCGACGAGATGCCAGGCGGGACTGTCGAGGCGTGCTTTGTTGCTGGAGTGCACGTCTTTGCGCGGGCCGCGACCCCACTTTTCGCCGCTGGAAATAAGTTCGAGTTCGACGACCCCTTTGGCGCCGAGGGTGATAGTGACTTCGCCATCGAGTCCTTGTGAGGACGAGGGCATAAAGATGCCGCCGCACTTTTTCACAGCGGCAAGGACTTGCGGGCTATGCACGACCTGGTGGAAATGGGGCGAGCCGATTTCTTCTTCGCCTTCGGCAACAAAAACGAGATTGACGGGAAGTTTTCGACCGGCGGCGCGAATGGCGTGCAGGGCGGCGAGAAATGTGGCTTCGGGGCCTTTCTGGTTCACGGCGCCGCGGCCGATGATGACTTTGCCGAGGCCGGGCTTATCGACGAGCGCGGCGTCCCACGGCGGCGAGGACCATTCGGACGGGTCGACCTGCTTGACGTCATACATGAAATAGAGACCCAGCGTTTTGGGAGCGCCTGCGTCGAGGGTGGCAAAGATGCCGGGCTGGCCGTCGGTAGGGACCTTGGTGACTTGGCCGAAGCCGGCTTCGCGCAGCATCTGCATGGTGAGCTCGCAGCCTTCGTTCATGCCGCGATTTTCCGCGGCGATGGAGGGCTGGTGAATCCAGGTTTGCAGGCGCTTTAGCGATTCGTCATGACGCTTATTGATTTCTGCGAAGATGGGATCGAGATCGGAAGCGGCGGCTGCGCCGTGTGTCCACCGAGGTAGCGCGAGGGCGGCGGCGCCTGCGGCGGCAGTTTGAAGGAACGTTCGACGGTCGGTCATGTTGTTCTCCACTCGCAAAAGTGTCCAAGCTCTTCGTTCAGTCAGGGCGAGAGACTACACCTTTTTCGGTGACAGCGGCAAATTCTGGGACGAGGAAATATTCATAGTCAATGGACAGGATTGGAAGCTAGTTCGCGTCCGCGATTCACGAAAACCGTGCCAGCCTTCATGACGAAGACGGCCCGGCGAGCGGCGGTGACGTCCTGGAGGGGATTGCCGTCGAAGGCGATGATGTCGGCTTGCATGCCGTTGGCGATGGAGCCGGTCGTGTTGCCGAGACCGAGCGATTCCGCGGAGAGCGATGTGGCGGAAATGAGCGCGGCCATGGGGTCCTGGCCACCGTCGCGAACGCGGACGATGAATTCCTCGTAGTTGCGGCCGTGAGCGCCAGCGACGGCGTCAGTGCCATAGATAATTTTCAGGTCTTTGTGCTTGAGCGCTTTTTTAAATGTATCGAGAACGATTGCTTTGCCCTTTTCCATGAAGGCGAAGCCTTGCTCATTGTAGTTGCCGATGCCCAGGAATTTTTCTTTGTTTTCGAGATAGTTCTGGAGGACGAGGCCGATATTGGGGTCGTAATAGGTGCCGTGTTTGGCCATTAGATCGAAGACGTCGTCAGTGACGTAGGCGCCATGCTCGATGGAGGTGCACCCGGCGAGCGTTGCGGCCTTTGCGGATTCGGCGGAGTGCGCGTGAACGATGGTGCGAAGACCGAGCGATTTGGCTTCGCCGCAGGCGGCTTGCAGCTGCGCGTCGGTTATAGTTTGCGCGCCGCCTTCGCGAATGCTTTTGGAGGCGAAGAGCTTGATGAAGTCGGCGCCTTGCTGTTTTCTTTCGCGGACTAGCTCGCGCAATTTTTCGGGCGGGCCGGATTGTTCGGTGAGCGGATCGAGCGAGGTCAGGATGCGAGGACCGGGGATGAAACCGCGGGCGATGGCGTCGCGGAGATCTTTGTCTTCGGGCGAGCCCGGGCTTTGGATGGTGGTGAATCCGGCGTTGAGAGTGAGGACGGCATTGTCGACCGCGTGGAGCATGGCTTGCGTGGGTGGCTCGTCTTTGCCGGCGAGGCGACCGTTGTCGAAGTGCCACATGAGATGAGCGTGGGTGTCGATCCAGCCGGGCGTTACGGTGAGCCCGGTTAAATCGTAGGTGATTGCGCCCGAGGGCGCGCGTCCGCCGATGCGGGCGATTTTGGTTCCTTCGACGACGACTATGGTGTTCGTGAACGTCTGGCCCTTTCCGTCTAGGAGGAGCGAGGTCTTGAGGACGATCGGGCGAGTTTGAGGAGCAGCAAGCGATGGAATAAGAAGGATTGCGATGAGTAGCAATCGCCGAATGGTTAGGGCGCTCACTTGGCGGGCTCGAGGATTAGTTTTTGGACGCGCCAGTTCAGGATTTCGGCTACGTAGAGTTCGTTTTCGGAGGGGCAGGCGATGGCGTGGACCCAGCCGAGGTCGCCGGGTTGCTTGCCGGCCTGACCGAAGTAGCCGAGGAGTTTGCCGTCGAGGCTGAGCTTGTAGATGCGGCCGGGGAATGCGTCGGAGGTGAAGAGGACTTGATTGGGCGGCGGCGTGATGCAGAGGGTCCAGGGAGCGCCGGGAGACATGGTTCCGGTGGTCTGCGTGGGACGGGCGCCGATGGCGGGACGCGCGTTGGGGGCGATGGGGACGTCGATCGTGATTTGGCGGAGAAATTTTCCGTCGGCGTCGAAGACTTGGATGCGGCGATTGCCGCGGTCGGCGACGTAGATGTTGTCGTGGGCGTCGACGCCGATGCTGTGCGGCGTGTTGAATTGGCCGGGCTGGTCGCCGGGCTCGCCCCAGGATTTGAGCCAGACGCCATTTTTGTCGGCTTTGGCGACGCGCGAATTGATGTAGCCGTCGCTGATGTAGGTGTTGCCCGCGGAGTCCCAAGCCATGTCCGTGACTTGGCGGAACATGCCGTCGACGGGAGCGAGCGGCGGCTTGGGATGCTTGAGCGGCTCGGTGCCTTCGTCGGAGGCTTCCTGCTTGCGGCCGAAGAGCATGACGACGCGGCCTTGCGGATTGAACTTGATGACCATGTCGGAGCCTTTGTCGGCGACCCAGATGTTGCCTTCGTGGTCGATGCGGACGGAATGTGCGAAGGACCAAGCGTAGAGATTGTGGCCGATCTCGCGGAGGAATTTTCCGTCGGGGGCGAATTCGAGGAGCTGGGCGGCGGCGGCTCCGTAGGCGGGGCCGGTGGTGTTGCCGCGAGAGAAGACGAAGATGTGGCCCTTGGAGTTGACGGCGACGCCGACGGCTTCGCCGAGGTAGAGGTCGGCGGGGAGCTTGAGGAAATCGGGGACGGAACGGTAGCGGATTTCAGGCACTTGCGATTGCTGGCCGAAGATAGGGGTGGCTGAGAAAAGACAAAACGCTAGAACCGCAGATCGCATGGAGCCCTCCGCGCGCAATGTATGCGTCTATCGAGGGCAGACTATACACCGGGCAGAGTGCGTTGAGGCAAGTGATCGGGAGTTTGGTTGAAGCGACTTCGGCGCGCGAAGATGGAGGCGAATTGCCGTGCGCAGAATTCCCAGGTGGCACCTGCTGCAATTGCCGTGAGCAAAAGGACGATGGGGTCGATGGGATGGCGGTATCGCAACGAAGTGTGCGTGATGTAGTACAAAAAAGGAAAAACGACCGGGTAGACTGCGAGCGAGAAAGCGTACTCGCTCCGGCGTCGGATGAGCACGACGATGCCAGCAAGCGCTCCGATTCCGGAAACAGCGGCGCAAAGCATCAAGACGCGGACGAGCCAGGAGTCTGTCGCCAGGAAGTTCTGCACGGCGTTGGGGAGGCCGGTCCAAAACGCCGCGAAGCGGTCGGCGAACAGGATTATCTCCACACGGGGATGCGTGACGATGAAGTGCGTGGCCTTGTGCATCTCCTCATCCATGAACGGAGTTTCGCCCAAGCGGAAATAGCGCAGCGTCTCGCGGTCCTTGGTTATGGGGCCGGGATAACGCGGATGCTTGTCGTCGTAGTTTTCGTTGTTGCCGATGTAGAGCTCGAGTGGAAAATTCGATCGCAGCGGAATGAATCTGTGGAACACAGCGTAATTGCGAATGGTCCATGGGACGCAACAGAGGATGGCGACGCCGAGCGCAAGTGCGGGAGCTTTGAGCCAATTGAATGAACCTTTTGGATCCAGACGTTCCCGTTTTCGCACGCGGTAGGTTGCCCAACCCAGGAGGAAAGGAAAAAGCTCGGCGAGCGAGGGATTGGTCAAGAGCGTAAAGCCCCACAAGAGGCCGTAACCGCACCAGTCGCGCACGCGACTGGAATCCGCTACCTCAAGGGTCGCCCACAAGAGTGCGGCTGCGAGTAGGGCGGACAAAGATGTGTCCCATATCCATTCAAACGGAATCATGATGGCGTTCGGGAAAAGCGCCCAGAGCCATGCGGCGGCAGCTCCGACGCCAGGGCCGGCGGCGCGTTTGCCGACGTGGAAAATCGGGACGCATACGGCAGTGGCAAAAAGAATGTTCAGCAAGACCAGGAAAAAGAAGGATCGTACTGTGAAAATGCCGAAGAGCTTAAAGGTCACGGCGACCAGAAGCGGATAGATGGGCGTGAGCCAAGCCGTGGAGCCCGTGTCCCGGCGAAATGGATTGCTGAATCCCTTGCCGATGGCGAGCGAATAGGCAATGTTGCCCGTCTCTTGAGCAAACGGGGCATTGGCCAGAGCAACCTCTGGAATTTTTCGTGCCTGATCCCACGCGAAAGCTAGGCGTGCTCCGAACGCAACGAGCAGGATCAGCGCGATCGAAGTGAAGACCTTCCGGAACGCGCTTTTCATGCGATGGTCTTCCCTGAGAGCAAGCCACAGGTTCCACCAAAGAACAGCGCGAAGTCCAGAACGAAGTCTAAAACGCAGAGGCGGAGCGCGGCCAAAGTCAGTTAGAACCGCCAAAAGCACTTTGGCGTATGGATTGCAACCAAAGAAAAGGAATTCGGGACCCGAGGGCTATGAGGAAAGTCGGATTTACCGTTAGTGGCTGGATTATCATCAGTTTGGGCATCGCAGGGTTGGCACTTCCATTTGTTCCAGGATTGGTTCTTATTGTCCTAGGGCTGGTAATTCTTTCCTCCCAATATGTTTGGGCGCACCGAACGTTAGGCTTACTGCGCCGTAAATTCCCCAGGGCCGTACATCTCGCTGATCAGTTCGCGAGCTTCAGGCACCGATTCTCCGCACGTTAATCCGTAAACACTGCGGTGCAATATGTATTGCGCGATGGGCGTTTGTGGTGGGCCCGCCAGGATTTGAACCTGGGACCAACGGATTATGAGTCCGCTGCTCTAACCGCTGAGCTACAGGCCCGTTCGGCAATGTGCATCCATGAGTTTAGTATAGGTTGCGCGACGGCGTCGACTGGCGGCGTCGTGGACTGAACCCGAATCCACCGAATGATATCCTCGTATGCGCTGATTCACTGACCCTGGGCTTCCCAACAAAATCGTCACCTGTGAGAGTTACAGGCCAGCGGGATTAACGGCCAGCAGGCGCGGCTCGGTCATTTCTTCTATCGCATAGCGCAGACCTTCGCGGCCGAGGCCGGAATCTTTTGCGCCGCCATAGGGCATGTGGTCGATCCGAAACGTGGGAACTTCGCCGATCATCAGGCCGCCGACCTCGAGCGTCTCGAACGCTTTGGTGATGCGCTTGAAGTCGCGCGTGAAGACACCCGCTTGCAAACCAAATTCGGAGCGATTCAACGCATTCAATGACTCGTCGTAATCTGAAAACTTTTCCACCGTGACCACCGGGCCGAAAATTTCCATGCAATTTACGCGCATGCTTGGCTTTGTGTTGGTCAAAACGGTCGGAGTGACCATCGCGCCGTTGCGATGGCCTCCGCAAACAATCTTAGCGCCATCGTGCACGGCTTCTTCGATCCATTGCATGACGCGTTGCGCCGCGTCTTCGCTGATCAGGGGACCGACATCGGTGCTTTCGTCCAGGACACTGCCGACCTTCAGCTTCTGCACGCGCGAAACGAGCGCCGGCAGAAATTTATCGTGCGCGCTTTCTTCTACAAGAATCCGCTGGACGGAGATGCAGGATTGCCCGGCGTAGCCAAAGCCTCCGGTTACGCAGCGGTCGGCGGCATACTCCAGGTTTGCATCGGCGCAAATGACTACCGCGGCGTTGCCGCCCAATTCGAGCACCACACGTTTCTTGCCGGATTTCTGCTTGAGCGCCCAGCCCACCGCGGTGCTGCCGGTGAAGCTGAGCAGCTTCAGGCGATCGTCGGACACAAGGATGCCTGCATCGTCGTTGGAAAGCGGCAGCACATTCAGCGCGCCGGCCGGCCATCCAGCTTGCTCGATGATCTGCGCCAAACGCAGCGCGGTTAAAGGGGTCTGTGGAGCAGGCTTCAACACGATTGTGCACCCGGCAGCGATGGCGGGAGCTACTTTGTGGGCTACAAGGTTGATTGGAAAATTGAAGGGCGTGATCGCGGCGATGGGCCCGAGTGGGAAGCGCCGGACAATTCCCCAGCGCCCCGCGGTGGACGCTTGCCAATCCAGCGGGAGATACTCGCCGCCAACCCGCACAGCCTCTTCCGCGGCAACACTGAAGGTGAAGACCGCTCGATCGACTTCCACGCGGGCGGTCTTGATGGGCTTGCCCGCTTCAAGCGCCAAGAGGCGGGCAAGGTCTTCGCTTTGCTTTTCGATTGCGGCCGAGACGGCGCGCAGAACACGCTGCCGTTCGTAACCGCCCATACGCCGCGTTATCTCAAAGGCGCGAGTCGCAGCGCGGATGGCCGCTTCAGCGTCAGCGGCAGTAGCACGATACGTCGCGCCGACGCGGTGGCGCGTGCCTGGCGAACAGATTTCGATGCGCTCGCCGTCATTACGCCATTTGCCGTCGAGAAGAAAGCCCAGGTTGATCGATTCGATTGCCGCGGGCATAAATTTTTAGGCGTGAGAAAGGGCGGCCTGCTTGCGATCAGCGACCGCCGCAAGGGCCGCCTCGATCACGCCGAGTCCTTCGTCAAATTGCTCGTCCGTGACCACCAAGGGAACCAGAATGCGGATGACATTGTTGAATGTGCCCGCCGTGATGGTAATGAGCCCGTGCTGGTAGCAGAAGCGCGCTATTTGTTTGGTTTCCGTGTCGGCCGGCTCTCGCGTGGTCGCGTCGCGCACGAGCTCCATTGCGCACATCCCGCCCAGGCCGCGCACCTCGCCGACGAGCGGCCATTTCTTCTGCCACGCGCGAGCACGCTCCTCAAAGCGCCGCCCGATAGCGGCGGAACGTGTGAGCAAATTTTCTTTTTCGATGGTTTCGATTGCGGCCAGAGCTGCGGCACACGATAACGGATGGCCGCAGAAAGTCCCGCCGAGCGATCCTACGCCGGGCGCATCCATAATTTCCGCGCGACCGGTGACCGCTGCGATGGGCATGCCGCCGCCGAGCGATTTGGCCATGGTGATCAGGTCCGGCTCAATCCCGAAATGCTCGCTGGCAAACCATTTGCCTGTGCGCGCAAATCCGGACTGCACTTCGTCGGCAATAAAGAGAATCCCGTGCTGCCGGCAAATTTTTTGCAGCAGCGCGAAATATTCTTTCGGCGGAACTATGAAGCCGCCTTCACCCAGGACCGGCTCGGCGATAACCGCGGCCACGGACTCCGGCGCGACACTGCGTTTGAATGCGTCCGTAAGATAATGCGCAAAGGTCTCCGCGGTGGCGCCTTTTTCGCCGCGATAGGGATAGGCAAACGGAATGCGGTAGACGTCGCTCACGAACGGCTCAAAACCGGCCTTATAGGGATGCGTCTTGCTGGTGAGCGTCATGGTCAGCAGCGTGCGTCCGTGGAACGCGTCTTCGAAACAAATTACCGCCGGCCGCTTGGTGTACGCGCGCGCGATCTTGACTGCGTTCTCCACAGCTTCGGCACCGGTGTTGACGATGATCGTTTTCTTCGGACCTTTGCCAGGCGTCAGTGCATTCAACTTCTCCGCCAAGGCGATGTAGCCTTCGTACGGGGTCACGGCGAAGCACAGGTGCAAGTGCTTCTCGAGCTGTTCGCGCAGTGCGGAGACCACCCGCGGCGAGCTGTGCCCGACGTTGAGACAGCCGATGCCGCCGGCAAAATCGATATAACGATTGCCGTCAACGTCCTCAAGCGTTGCACCTTCCGCAGATGCCATGAAAATCGGAGCGCTGTTGTACGGGCCGCGAGGAACGGCGGCTTCGCGGCGGGCCATCAACGCCCGCGAACGCGGCCCCGGAATATCCGTGCGAATCTGAATTGTAGCCATGTCAGTACCATCCGATGGGAGTTTCGTCGAGGTTCACAAACACTTGCTTCGTTTCGAGATATTCTTCCAGGCCCCAGGGGCCGAGCTCGCGGCCGAAGCCGGACTGCTTGTAGCCGCCCCACGGGGCTTCCACATACGTGGGCTGCATGTGATTCACCCAGACGATTCCGGCGCGCAGTGACTTTACAACGCGAAAGGCCTTGTAGATGTCACGGGTCCAGACGGCCGCGGCCAAACCGTACGGCGTGTCGTTGGCGATGCGAATCGCGTCGGCTTCGCTGTCGAACGGAATCACGGAGGCAACCGGGCCGAAGATTTCTTCGCGCGCGATGCGTGCACTGTTGTCGACGTCGTAAAAGATCGTGGGCTCGAGGTAGTAGCCTTTGCCGAATTGTTTGGGACGGCCGCCACCAATCGCGACTTTGGCTTCTTTCTTTCCGAGCTCAAGATAGGATTGCACGCGATCGTACTGTTCCTTGCTGACCAGCGGGCCCATCTTGGTTTCGCGCTCGAGCGGCGGGCCAAGCTTGATGCGTTTGGCCTTTTCGGTCATGGATTCCACGAACTTGGTGTAGATTTTTTTCTCCACCAGGATGCGGCTGCCAGCCGAGCAGACTTCGCCTTGGTTAATGAAAACGCCGAAAAGCGCGCCATCGACAGCGGCTTCCCAATCGGCTTCCGCGAAGAAAATGTTTGGCGACTTGCCGCCAAGCTCCAGAGTCACACGTTTCAGCGTGTCGGCGGCGCTCTTCACGATGATCTTGCCGACGGCGGCGCTGCCGGTGAACGCGACCTTATCCACGCCGGGATGCGCGACGAGAGCGGCCCCGGTGGTTTCACCGAAGCCATTGATAATGTTTACGACGCCGGGAGGAAGGCCGACTTCCTCGAACCAGTTGGCGAACTCCAAAGCGGTAAGCGGAGTTTGCTCCGCGGGCTTGAGGATGCAGGTGCAGCCGGCAGCCAGGGCAGGAGCCAGTTTCCATGCGGCCATAAGGAGCGGATAGTTCCAGGGAATGATTTGCGCAGCCACGCCGACGGGCTCGCGCAGAGTGAAGCTCAGGGCATTAGCGGGCACCGGATTGACATGCCCTAGAATTTTCGTCGCGAGGCCGCCGTAGTATTCAAAACACGTTGCGACGTCCGCGATATCGTATTCCGCTTCGACGATCGGTTTACCGGTATTGCGCGATTCGAGATCGGCTAAAGTCGCAGCGTTCTGCCGAATTTTTTCCACCAGCTTAAATAAAATGCGCCCGCGATCCTGCGCGGTCGTCTTCGACCATGGCCCGGAATCAAACGCTTCACGCGCTGCCTTTACCGCTACATCCACATCCGCTTTGTCAGCGGCGCTGACGCGGGCGATTATTTCTTCGGTCGAAGGGTCGTAAACCGGGAACGTTTCACCTGAGGCGCTCGCCGTCCAGTGACCGTTCACATAGTTTCGATACGTGCGGACTTCCGCCTTTACACTGCTGGACATAACAACCTCCAAATTCCGGCGAAGCGCGGCTCGATAACGGAAGCCGCGAGTAGTTCGTCACGCCGCGATTACTTCATCAAGCTTGCGCGCCGCTTTGCGCCGTCCGTATACAAAAAAGAAAAATGCCGCCAGACCCACAAACAGCAGCGTCCCTCCGAACATCCATATTTCGTAGGACAAAATGGAAGTGATTTGGGCGGCCGGGAAGAAGGCCAGCGCAATGCCCAGCGTGGTAGTGAGCAAGCCGCTGGCCCCGGCGAAAAACAACGTGCGCTTGTCGTGTTGCACCTTGACAAAGGAAGGCTGGGCGGCAATTTTCAGGAGTGCTCCGAACATATATAAAAACGGAACCAACTGCAGCACGACCGCGAGCGACAAAAGCTTTTGAAATGTTTCTTGCACGCCGGCGGCGGTGAAATTCACGATGACCAAAATCATAGACACCGTCGCGTGCACAATTAGCGCCGCGTATGGCGTCGAATAAGAAGGATGCACTTTGCCAAGCCATGACGGCATATACGAGTCTAGCCCAGCTACAAAGGGAATCCGCGCAGACCCCGCCAGCCAGGCGGAGCCGATTCCGGCGATCGAAATACTGAGCATAAAAGCAAACGGCGCGACAATCCAGACGGCGTTCACGCGGGCTGCCATGTGACTTACGGCTTGAACGATGCCCTGCAAGACACTGATATCTTGTTTGCTGACCGCGATGAGCAACGTGAGCGTCGCTCCCACGTAGAGCAGCCCAGATAAAAGGCCGCCCCAGGTCACAGCGCCAGGAAGAATGCGCCGGGGATTTTCGATTTCGTCTCCCATGACGGAGGCTAGCTCGAGGCCCACCAGGCCGAAGCAAATCACTCCGAAAGAATTCAGCACGAAGCGCGGATTCGCGGGCATGGCAAAATCAGCAATGGTGATGGCGGTTCCGAAGCGTAGCCACACGATAGCGCCGAGGCCAATCAGCACCGCCGCGGCGACAAATGTTCCGATCGCGCCCACATTGTTGATCCACTTTCCCACACCTAGTCCGATGATGTTCATTACCACGAGGACGGCGAGCAGAGCGATGGAAGCGGTAAGGGCGAAGACTTTGTTGTCCGCCAGCGATTGATGCTGCGGGCCGAGGATGAAGACGGAAACGCCCACGAAGTAGAGCATGATGGTTGGGACGTACATCATATTGTTGGTCCAGTAGCACCATCCTGACAAAAAGCCGTGGAAATCGCCGAATTCCTGTTTGGCCCACAAATAGACGCCGCCTTCGCCCGGATAACGCTGCGCGAGTTCAATCACGGCGACGCCTTGCGGCCAGAAAAATAAGATCAGCGAAATGACCCAGAGCCAAACGGTTACGCCGCCATTGGCCGCGATCGACGGAACCACATTTAAGTTGAAGACCGCAACTACGAATAGCAGGACGAGATCCCAGCGTCCGAGAACCCGCCGCAGGCGCGGCGCTTCTTTCTCCGCGGGCTTTCGCGGCGCGATGACTTCGTTGGACAAACTTCTTCTCCGTCAGGCTGCGGGCGCCGGCGACGTGCGTTCAATGTCCGGCTGAACTTACGGCTGCTGCGCCGCGATCGTGCTGCGCCTTGGCGAGAGCCGGAGCAACATCTTCAAACGCGGCCAAATGCTTGTCGATGTCGGTCTCGGTGTGTTGGACCGAAATCGTCCACTGCTCGTCCCACCAATAAGGTTGTGGCAGCACGCCGCGATTCACCATGGCGAACCAGTACTGCCGCCAGAGGTCGACATCGATCGTGGTCCAGTCGCGATAATTGCGAATCTCCTTTGGATACAGCATGAGAGCGCCGTTTACTCCGGCGCTGGCCACGTACGCTTGCAATCCCGACTTCGCAACGACGCGACGATAACCTTCCGTGAGCTTCTTGCTCAATTTATTGACGTGCGCGTAGTTCTCGCGCGTGAGGACTTCGCGAAATGTCGCGAGTCCCGCCGCCATGGAGATGCGGTTGGTATTGTACGTGCCGCCGTGAAAAACTTTGTGCTGCGAGATCAGGTCCATCACTGCGCGGCTTGCGCCAAATGCTCCGAGCGGCGCGCCGCCGCCTATGGACTTGGCCAGACAGATCATGTCGGGTTTCACGCCGAAAAATTCACTGGCGCCACCCCAAGCGAGCTTCGCGCCGGTTTTTACTTCATCGAAGATGAGTAACGCGCCGTTTTTCGTGGCGATTTCGCGCAAGCCCTCCAGGAAACCGGGCTGCGGCATGCAGAGGCCGACGTTCATAAGAATGGGCTCAAGGATAATCGCCGCAATCTCACCCGGAAACTGCTTGAAGCGATGCTCGACGCTGGCGAGATCGTTGAAGGTGGCCACGGGCACGTTATCTACGCTCGCTTTGGGTACTCCCAAGCCGCCCGGCACGGAAGTGGGCGCGTTGATGTCGCCGTAATCCTCGGCTTTTGGTTTTACGCTGACTAGAGCAGTGTCGTGCAGTCCGTGGTACGAGCCTTCAAATTTGAGAATCTTGTCGCGTTTGGTGGCCGCACGGGCCATGCGGCACGCGTGCATGGTGACTTCGGTGCCGCTCGAGCCAAAACGCACCATCTCCACGGGATAACGTGCGCAGATTTCTTCGGCGAGCTCCCACTCCATATCGTGAGGCATGCCGAAGGTGGTTCCAACATGCAGGGCTTTGTCGATGGCCTTCACCACTGCGGGATGGCAGTGCCCGGCCATCAGAGCGCCGAAGCACAAGTTGTGGTCTAGGTATTCATTCCCGTCAATGTCGCGAATCTTGCTGCCCTGCCCTTCCTTAACAAAAATCGGATAAGGGTCGTACGCTCGATAGTTGCTGGCCACGCCCAGGGGAATGCGTTTCAACGCGCGCGCGTGGGCTTCCGCGGATTTGGGTGTCCGCTTCTCATAAATTGCGATTTCCTTTTGCAATGCGTCATGCATAACTCTCTCCGGGTTTGCAGGTCTATTCCGTACGGTCAGTATGGTGTGGACAAATTCTTTACGAGCAAAGGCGAGACCATTGTGGGCCTCGTCTCGCAACCTATTGTGAATCTCCACACTCTGCGCTAAAAACGAAACTTCAGCGCGAACTGCACCAGCCGCGGATCGCGAACATGGAGTGGCTGACCGAATGTAGCGCCCTGATTGCCCACATTGCCATCCACGCTATAAAACTGCGCATGGTTCCAAATGTTGAAAATATCGCCTCGGAATTCCATGTGCAGCCTCTCCGTGATCGGGGTTTGTTTAGAAAAACTCATGTCCGTATTGTTAATGCCGGGCCCGCAACAGATTGAGCGCGGCGAATTTCCGATGGTGCCGAGAGGCACCGCGGTGGGATCCGTCTTCGGACCGCTACCTGGGAGAAACCCATTGTTGTCAAACAGGTTGGGATCGAACACATAACCCGAAATCGGGGCGCACGGCGGAGCTCCGGCCGTAACTTGCGCCGCAAGCGGGCCGGTGCCGAATTGGCAGACGGTGCTGCGCGGATTAACTGTCTTGAAGGGGGCGACCAGGTTCGGTTCACCGGGCGCCTCGAAGTTGAACGTGCTGTCTAACAGTTCGTTGTCCGCCTGAGACGTAATACGGATTGGGAAGCCGCTTTGGAGACTGACGATGCCGGACATTTCCCATCCGTCGAGCAGCTTGCCTTTGAAGCCCGCAAATTTGGGAACCGGGAGGTCCCAAACGAAGTTAAAGACAAAGCGGTTCCGCGCGTCATACTTGGACAGGCCGTAGGTGGCATTGAAGTTGAACGGATTCAACGCGTCCTCGAAACTCGAAGCATTGTCGAGCGTCTTGCTGAAGGTGTAGGACGCTTGGAACTGCAAGCCATGAGAAAAACGCTTTTCAAACAGCGCTTGGAACGAATTGTAATTGGACTTGGCGATGGTGTTCTCGGTAAAGATGCCGGAGATGGGCGGCGTGCTCGGGCAGCCTGCTCCGGTGAAGGGATTGCAAAAAGGTGAAGAGTAGAAACGAAGTCCAGAAAGAGTGATTGGAGTACCGCCTACAAGGGCACCCGTAATATGGCACCCGGCGGGAGTCTTCACCGGGAGACACGGTATGTTCTGCCCGTTTGGTCCGCCTGGGATATACGGCAGGTCCAAAGCCTGGCCCGGAGGAAGTGTAAAGTTGTAGATGCCGTCCTCGCCGAAGGGCCCGCAAGCCGATCCCGGAATTGCATTTATTTCCAGGCAAGTGTTGGGATTTGTTTCATTGAGTTCGTAAATTGCAAGCAGGCGGTGACCCTGAGAGCCCACATAGCCCACTTGCACCAGAATGTCACCGGGAAGCTCCCGCTTGATAGTCAAGTTATATTGATCGGTGTACTGCGGCCGCATATCTGCGGGGAACTGTCCAAAATACGTGGTGCCCAGGAATCTCGACCAATCGAGAGGTTGGCCGCGCGGCGGACTCAAGACGCCGTTGAAGGGATTTGGAAACGTGCCGCCACTCTGACTCACAAAGGGAGTCTGCAGGAAGGAAAAAGGAATCGTTTCGCTGCCTCCGAACGGTGGCTCGGCACTGAACTGCTCGAGCACAAGTTGCTCGATCGGGTTGTAGAAAATTCCATAGCCCATACTGACGCTGGTCTTCCCCGGTCCACCGGTAAGCTTGGCAAGCCATCCATCGCGCGCCCCCGGACTCCAATTGAGACCGAGACGCGGGGCAAAGGCTTTGTAGTACGTGTTGGTCAAACCGTTGGGCACGGTTTTGTCACCTGGGAAGACCAATCCGAGCGGCGTAACCCCAGCCGCGTTGCAGCCGGCCTGTCCGCCCCCGAACTGCTGGAACAGAGCACTGCCCGTAGCAAGACTGCAGGGATAGATGGCTGTCTGTTCGCCAGGCCGGAAGGTCTGAACCTTTTGGCCGGCATCCGTCAACGGCGTGTTTACCTCCCAGCGCAGGCCATAATTCAGGGTCAAGTTGGGCTTGATCTTCCAGCTGTCCTGCGCGAAGAGGTAGACGGATTTGCTCCGTACGAGCTCATGCTGTGCGGAGCCCTGAAGATAAGAACTGGACAGACCCAGGAAATAGTTCGGGAAGGCGTTATCGAATCCTACGTCATTACCCGACGGCGCGGACACCGAGGAAGAAAATGTAAAACTGCCATTGATGTCAAAGAGGAGAAACTGGTCAAACCTTTGGTAGCGCGCATCGCCACCAAACTTGAGACTGTGGTTGCCGATGACCTTGCTGTAGTTGTCCGAGAACTGGAAGGTATTGCCGGTCTGAGGTAACTGGCCACCTGGGTTGTTGCCAATGGCAAGGCCCGTCCCGACGATATTGACGAATGGCACTCCTTCCACTTTGGCGCCAAGTCCCGAGTGAATTCCGTAATCGGGGTTCGTTCCCAGAGGCGTTCCGGTATCACTGACGAGCGCCGTATCCGATGTCCCCGTGAAGCAGAATGGTGCTGCGGCTCCGGCGCCGCAGGAAGCCGTAATGGCGTTAGTCCTTACTGGCGTATTGAATTTGAGTTGGCCTTCACGGAAATAGTTGAAGCGCGCCTCGTTCACGGAAGTCGAGCCAATCGTCGAGGTGTGACTTACGTTGAGCTGCTGGTTGCGCGTTGCGTAGGTGCTCGGGAAATCCCCCAGAGGAGCGCCAAAGCTCTGAAATTTTGCGAACGGGTCGAGCGTGGTGTCGTCATCAAAATAGTAATAAAAGGAGGTCTTCTGGTTACTCGAGAAGTTATGATCCACGCGGATCTGGAATTGATCGCCGCGGTCCCTGTTTTTTGGAACGGTCAGCACCGTGCCGGTGTTTCCGCCCACCCCAGGCACACCCTGTAATAAGGCCAGCGCCACAGGGTCAAAGCACGCCGTAGGTATTTGGTTGTTCGGGAAAATGGCTGAATAGGCAGTACCCACGGCAATTGGCGCGCCCCCCGCGGCTGCGACTGCGTTTGCGCATCCAGTGCGATTGTTTAGAGCGCCAGCCACCGTCGCGTCGGCGATTGAACCCGAAAATGTAGATCCAGCCGAAAAGTCACCTCCCAGTTGCGTCGCAGTAGGCACCGTGACGGGTTGGGAGATGATGCCTCTTACAATCCGGCGCCCTTCATACGATCCAAAAATGAAGGTCTTGTCCTTCTTGATCGGTCCTCCCAAGGTTCCGCCAAACTGATTCTGTTTGAAGGGAGGCTTAGGAGCAGGAGTAAAAGAAAACTGGTGCGCGTTGAGGACATCGTTGCGAAAGAACTCGTAAATGCTACCGTGGAGTTCATTCGTGCCTGACTTCGTCACCACGTTGACCACCGCTCCTGAGTTCCTGCCGAATTCAGCGTCGAAGTTGTTGGTGATGACTCGAAATTCTTCGATGCTGTCGGGCGAGGGTTGCACCGCAGGTAGATTGACGAAGAGGTCGTTGCCGTCGCCTCCGTTCACGGAGTAGTTGTTGGACCGGCCGCGCCCCCCATTGACCGTCACCACGCCGGCTCGGTCCGAGCCATAGAACAGATCATTGCCGAGCTGCGATTGCACACCGGGCTGAAGCTGGAGCAACTGATAAACGTCACGTTGGTTCAGCGGCAACTGCGTCGAAGACCGCTCGTTGACAACGGCGCCTAGTTGCGTGGATGTCGTGTCCACAACGGGCGGCGCCCCGGTCACCTCCACCGTTTCGCTGGACCCGCCGAGCTGCAGCGCAACATCCAACGACACCACTTCGTTCAGATCGACTTTCAGGCCCTTATGCAGATACCTCTTGAAACCTTGCTGATTAACTTCGAGTTGATAGGTTCCGACAGGAACTTCCAGAAAGATGTACTCGCCGTTCGCGCCGGATTGCGTGTCGCGCTGAGTTCCATTGGCTTCGTTGGTTAGAAGCAACTTGGCGCCACTCACAGCGCCGGCGCTCGGATCTACCACCGTTCCCCGAATGCGCCCTCCGGTACTCTGCGCTTTTGTCAAACTTGCAGATGACAAGAACAGGGCGGTAGTCATAGTCAGTAAAAAGAAGACGAATCGACACGAATTGCCGTTCAACCGATCCTGACGATCAACCCTCACGGACTCACCCCTCTGAGGAAATTTTATCGAGGCACTTTTTCGAGGTTGCCTCGCCCCATGAACCTTACTATAATCCAGCAAACTTAGAGAAAGCCAGCATTCGTGTCAAGGAAAAAGAATTTATCCATCAAATCAGCGGAGCACGGCGCAGCCGTCACGCTGCGCATCAGCGAAGTAGCGCGGCGCGTGGGCATATCGTCTTCAGCCTTGCGTTCGTGGGAGGCGCTGGGCCTGGTTGTGCCGCAGCGCACCAAGAGCCGGTACCGTTTGTACACCGAAGCGGACGTGCGTCTGCTGCAACGCGCGCTATTTCTTCGCCGCGCGCGCGGCCTGAACCCGCCGGCAATCGTTCACGTGCTGAAGCGTCAAGGCGCCGTTGCTTTGCCCGCTGAAGCTTCCAACCTCCCGGGCCAGCGCTTCCGCCGCTTGCGCGTGCGCCGCGGCCTATCCCTCGCGCAAGTAGCTCGCGCCACGGGGGTGTCGATCGGGTTTCTCAGTTCGCTGGAGCGGGGTCAGATGCGTTCGTCAGTGGCCACGCTGCGCCGTATCGCCAAGTTCTATCGCACGAATATTCTTTCGCTGTTCGAGGCTGCCGGCGAGAATCGCCGCCTTGTGCGGCCGGAGCAGCGAAAAATTCTCGAAACCAATGCCGGAGTCCGCATGGAACTGCTGGCCTGGGGGAACACGGCGATGGAGCCGCATCTTTTCCGTATAAAGCCGCAAGGCGGCAGCGGCGAATCCTATGCCCACGAAGGTGAGGAATTCCTTCACGTTCTTCGCGGGGTCTTTGAAATCTGGCTGGGCGATAACGAACACTATCGCTTGAAGACGGGCGATAGCCTTTATTTCGAAAGCTCAACGCCACATCGTTGGCGCAACCCGGGCAGCGCGGAGACGTGGCTGCTGTGGGTCAATACGCCGCCTACGTTTTGAAGGTGGACTCGTGACGACTCGACGCATTCTCGCTTCACTTATCGTGGCCGTGGCCCTATCGCTAACGATGCTGCTGGCATCCGAACCGGTACCCGTTGCGGACACGATCATTGCGCGCGGCAGAGTGTATACAGGCAATGTCGAGCAGCCATGGGCGCAGGCGGTGGCTATTCGGGATGGAAAAATCATTGCTGTTGGAGATGAACAAACAATTTTCAAGCTGCGTTCCGACGCCACGAAGGTAATTGAAGTTGGCGGCCATTTAGTACTTCCCGGTTTTGTGGATTGCCACATTCACTTCATCGATGGCTCACTGAGTCTGGGCCGCGTCAATCTGGAAGGCGCCAAGGACCCTTCCGATATTCAACAGCGATTGCGTGATTACGCTGGGAAACATCCCGGGAAGGATTGGGTGCTCGGACGCGGTTGGAATTACGCGATGTTCGGCGGAGAAGGTCTGCCGCACAAGAGATATCTCGACGAAGTCTTCCCTGATAGCCCGGTTTTCCTGGAGGGCTATGATGGCCACACGTATTGGGCCAATTCCAAGGCGCTGTCGTTAGCGGGAATTACGAAGGACACTCCCGATCCTCCGAATGGCGCGATTGTGCGCGACGCCACAACGCACGAAGCAACGGGCGCGCTCAAGGAATCCGCTCAGGAGCTCGTCGCACGAATTACTCCCAAGCCTTCTCGCGATGAAAATCTCGCCGCGCTGCGCGCCGGAATGAAATGGGCCAACGAACATGGCCTGACGCGTGTTCACAGCGCCGGCGGCGACTTCGAGCATCTCGATCTTTACGACGAGTTACGCCGTCAGGGGCAGGAGACGCTGCGTTTCTATATCGCCTACTTTTTGAATCCACCTGAGCTTCGAGCTCAAGATCTGGACGCTATCGAAGCAGCCCGGAAAAGGTTTCACGACGACTGGATTGACACCAACGTGGTCAAGATGATGATTGATGGAGTCGTCGAATCGCATACCGCCGCGATGTTGGAGCCTTACAGCGATGACGCTTCTACGAAGGGAAAGCTATTTTGGGATCCTGCGAAATACACCGCCGCCGTTACGGAACTCGATAAGCGCGGCTTTCAGCTTTTCACTCACGCCATCGGCGACTACGGCGTACGCACAGCGCTAGATGCTTACCAGCATGCTGAGGACGCTAATCACACAAGCGATCGCCGTCCGCGTATCGAACACATCGAAACGATCAGCGTCGCGGACATCCCCCGCTTCGGGAAGCTGGGCGTTATCGCCAGCATGCAACCGCTGCATTCCTATCCAGACGCGGATACGCTGGACGTTTGGGCGCGTAACGCCGGCCCGGATCGAGCTTCGCGCGCTTGGGCCTGGAAGAGTATTGCGAACGCGGGTGGGCATCTCGCCTTCGGCAGCGATTGGCCGGTTGTGACGTTGAGTCCCTGGGAAGGCATTCAGACCGCGGTCACGCGCCAGACGTCCGAGGGTAGACCCGAAAGTGGCTTTGTTCCGGGACAGCGCTTGACCGTCGAGGAGACGGTTCGCGGTTACACACTTGGCGCCGCCTATGCCGGACGCCGCGAAAAATCCGAGGGCTCTATCGAATCCGGCAAACTTGCCGATCTCATAATCCTCTCCCAGAATATTTTCGAAGTCGACCCACATCGCATCAACGAAACCAAAGTCTTGACGACCATTGTTGGCGGACGTGTAGTCTATCAAGCGCCAGCTAAGTGAGAAGCGGGGACTATTTAGGATGACGCGACGCTCGCTGTTTTTTTGTGTGGCCCTCTTTGCCGCCGCCCTCGGCGCCTGCAAGCCGAAGACGGAAACGTTGAGCTTGCTGGTGTGGGAGGGGTACGCCGATCCCTCCTTCGTGCAACCGTTTGAGCTGTCGCACCATTGCAAAGTGGTTGCGGCGTACATGGGCTCGAGCGACGAACTGGTCGCCAAGCTGCGTGGCGGCAGCGCTTCCAGTTACGACGTCATCTCACCTTCCAGTGATGTTGCCGCTTCTATAGTCCGCGCCGGTCTCGCCGCGCCGCTGGACCTTTCCAAAATTCCTTCGTACGACGAACTCTCCTCGAGGCTGCGCGATTCTCCGCTGGTCAAGAAGAATGGCCAAACCTATGGTGTGCCCTTCGTCTGGGGGCCGAACCCACTGCTCTATGACACGACGGCGTTCCGGCAGCCGCCGGATTCGTGGGGCGTTCTGTGGGATCCCAAGTACAAGGGAAAAATATCGTTGTGGGACGAACTGTCCAGCGTGTACATGGCCGCGCAGGTTCTGGGCTACGACAAGCCGGATCCTGACCAGCTCTACAACTTGAGCGACGCACAGCTGGAAGCTGTAAAGAAGAAGCTGATCGAGCTGAAACCGAACATTCGAAAATATTGGTCAACCGGCGGCGAACTCACGAACCTTTTTCAGAATCACGAAGTCATCGCCGCTATGGGCTGGCCGCTTATGACCAACCAGCTACATAAGGTAAACTTCCCCGTCGGCGAAACTATCCCCAAGGAAAACACGACGGGATGGATCGACCACTTGATGATTACCGCGGCAAGCACGCGCAAAGAGCTTGCGCAGGAATTTCTCGAGTTCATGGTGGAAGCAAAAACGCAAAAGCTGGTCACCGATATCACGCACTACACTCCGGCGAATCCCGCGACTTCGCAGCTTCTTACACCTGAGGAGCGCAAGAGCCTGCACCTCGATGATCCTGACGCGTACATGAAGCGCATCTATTTTTGGCAGGATGTGCCGCGACGCGCGAAGTACAACGAAATTTGGAACGAGGTTAAGAGCGCGCAGTGAGCGCGGATGCCATTTCGCCGCAGAATGCGAGATCCGGTAGTGCGCTTCTGGACGTCCGCTGCGTTGCGAAAACCTTCGGCGCGGCAAAAGTTCTCACAAATATTTCCCTGCAAATTGCTCCTGGGGAATTTCTCACGCTTCTCGGTGAAAGCGGGTCGGGCAAGACGACTCTACTCCGCTTGATCGCCGGATTTGAACAACCCAGTTCCGGCGAAATTTGGATGGCGAACGAACGCCTGGACACCCTTCCCCCCTACAGGCGACGTGTTAACACCGTTTTTCAAAGTTACGCGCTCTTCCCTCACCTGAATGTCCGCGAGAATGTCGCGTATGGCCTTCGCGTAAAATCCACGCCCAGGAATGAAATTGCGGAGCGTGTGGATGAGGCGCTGCGCATGGTCAAGATGTCCCAGTTTGCGGACGCGCGCCCGTCGACCCTCAGCGGCGGCCAGCAGCAACGCATCGCACTCGCACGTGCTTTGATCAATCGTCCACAGCTTTTGTTGCTGGACGAGCCGCTGTCCGCGTTGGATGCCAACCTTCGAAGGCAGATGCAGAGCGAACTGAAAGCGCTACAGCGCGAAATCGGCATCGCCTTTTTGTTCGTCACGCACGATCAGGATGAAGCCATGGCCCTCTCCGATCGCATCGCGCTTCTCCGCAACGGGGCGCTGGAACAAGTTGCTTCTCCTCGCGAAATCTATTCGCGACCGGCGACAGCGTATACCGCGGAGTTTATCGGCCAAACAAATCTTTTGCGAGCCGAGGTCAACCATGGCGTCATCCAGTGGGGGCCGTTGCAGTGGAAAGCTTCGGGATTCGATGGTGAGACCCTGTTGTCGCTTCGCCCCGAAGCGATCCGCTTGGCGGATAGATCGCTGCAGCTTCCGAGCACCGTGCGCTTCCGTGCATTCATTCGTCAGCAGATTTATGGTGGCGCGAGCGACATGCTCGAAATCGACTGCGGGCACAATCAAATCTTACGAGCGAGAATTGCCGCGGGCGGCCCACTCAGCGGCGAGCGCGAATTCGTTTTCTCTGCCGATGACGCCATTCCTGTAACCGACTCGCTAATCGCCCCTTCCTCTCGCAGCGGCGTTAACTGTCCAGAATGAAATGTATTCCCGCACCTACAAGACGTTGGTCTCCGCCCCTCCGCTTCTTTGGGTCACTCTTTTCCTGCTCCTTCCGTATGCACTCATGTTCGCTCACAGTTTCTGGCTGGTTCGGGACGGCCTGCTGGTGCACCAATGGAATGTGCAGAACTACCGCGCACTCTTCACTAGTCCGCTTTACTTCGAGGTTTTCCTGCGCACTGCGCGGATCGCCGCTTCGGTCACGCTCTGCTCCCTACTGCTTGGCTATCCGCTCGCCTACTATCTTTCTTTCTACGCGGGTCCGCGCAAGGAGCTGTTGTACCAACTCTTGATTGTGCCCCTGTGGGTTAGCTATCTCGTGCGCGGCTACGCCTGGAAAACAATTCTTGGCAGCGATGGCGTACTTAACGGTTTTCTTCAATATCTCCACATCACACACGCGCCGGTCAGCTTTTTTCTCTACAGTCCTTTCGCCGTGGTCCTTATGCTCACGCACATCTATACACCTTTCGTGTTTCTGCCGATCTACGCCGCCCTCGAGCACATCCCTCGTCCACTCATCGAAGCCTCGCAAGATCTTGGCGCCAATCGTCGCACGACTTTCTTTCGCGTCATTCTTCCGCTCTCGGTCCCTGGCCTTCTCGCTGGCGCCACTTTTGCTTTCGTTCTTTCTCTCGGCGATTTCCTCGCTCCTCTGCTTGTCGGGGGACCTTCTGCCACTATGATCGCCAATATCGTGCAAAGTCTCTTCGGTGCGGCGTACGATTGGCCGCTCGGCGCTGCCGTTTCTGGTTGCATTCTGCTGATAACGGTCTCCTTGCTTTTCACAACCGAGCGCCTCGAGAAACGCTGGTCCTTCCGATGAGGCCGGCAAACTCCTTGCAGCGTGCACCGCTTCTAGCTGCCTATGCCACATTGGTTTTCGTTTTCATCTATCTGCCGATCGCCGTCCTCATCGTTTATTCCTTCAATCGCGATGGAGTCGGCGGATTCCCCCCGCATCATTTTACGTTGGACTGGTATCGCCAGTTATTTTCCGATTCGGCCATCTGGGACGCGGTCATCAACAGCCTGATCGTAGCTGGTGCCAGTGTCGCGGTCGCGCTAACTCTCGGACTTCTGGCCGCGCTAGCGCTTGACCGCGCCAGCTTCCCGGGCAAAGCCCTGTTTCGCCGCCTGGTTCTCCTTCCCCTGATTCTTCCTGGGATTATCACTGGCCTGTCGCTGCTCATGTTCGCGGTTTTCGCCGGAGTGCAACTGAGCCTGCTTACTGTCTTTCTAGGCCACGGCACCGCTCTCATTTCTGTAGCCACCACAGAACTCTATGCCGGCCTGCAAAAGCTCGATCGCGCACAAGAAGAAGCTTCCCTCGATCTCGGCGCCACTCCGTGGCAAACGTTTTGGCGCGTCACTCTTCCTAATCTTAAACTTTCCTTTATCGCCGCCGGCCTCCTGATCTTTACGCTTTCCATGGACGAAATCGCGGTGACTTTCTTTCTCATCGGGCGCGACAACACCCTGCCCCTCGAAATCTGGGGACGCTTGCGCCGCGGTATCACCCCCGAAATCAATGCCGTCTCCACGCTGATTTTCGGCGTTTCCGTGGCACTCTTAGTTGTGTGGTATCGTTTGCGCGCTCGTAGCGTCCGTGCAGCGCCGCAAGAACTTCTCGAACGTCCTTAGGAGAGTGCATGACGCAATTCGCACGAATCAGGCTTGTACTACTCCCAATCGTCGTGTCTGCGTGGCTTGGCGCTTCCTACTCCCAGCAACCACCGAGCGCCACAGTCATCATCCATGCGCAAATCGCAGACGGTACCGGCAAACCCTTGCGCAAAGGAAGCGTGCGCATCTCCGGCGATCGCATCACGCAAGTGGGGAATTTCGAGCCTGCGAAAGACGAACAAATCATCGACGCCAAAGGTTTGGTGCTCGCGCCCGGCTTTATAGACATTCATAACCATTCGACCGAAGGCATCGAAAGCGATCCGCTGGCGGAAACACAGATCGCACAAGGCATCACCACCGTAGTGGTCGGCGCTGACGGAGATTCATCTTGGCCCATCGCTCCCTGGCTTAAGGCGCGAGAGACGAATCCCGCGTCGCTGAACATCGCGTTGCTGGCAGGTCACGCGACGATTCGCCAGCAAGTGCTGGGCAAGGATTTCAAGCGCGTCTCCACAGCCGCCGAAATTGAAAACATGGTTCAACTCGTCGACCAAGGCATGCGCGAAGGCGCGCTCGGCCTCTCCAGTGGCCTCGAATATGAAATTGGGAGCTATAGTGCCACGGACGAAGTCGTCGCCATGTCCGCCGAGGCAGCGAAGCGCGGCGGCTTCTACATGACCCACATCCGCGATGAAGCCGATAAATCCTTCGAAGCCTTGAACGAAGAAATCGCCATTGGCGAGCGTGCTCACATCGCCGTCGAGCACTCGCACATCAAGCTCGGCACGGTCGGAGTTTGGGGCAAAGCGCCGCAGTATATTCAGGTGATCGAAGCGGCTCGCAAACGAGGCGTGGATTTCCTCGCGGACTGCTACCCGTACGACGCTTGGCACTCCAACTTGAAAGTGCTGGTGCCGGACAAGCAATACGAAAGTCCGCGAAGCGTGGAGAAAGCTCTCGCCGACGTGGGCGGCGGCAGCCATGTGACCATTGTCGACTTCAAGCCAAACACCAGCTACGAAGGCCACACGATTGACGACCTGGCTCGCACCAATAACATCACGCCGACAGAAATGTTCATCCGCTTGATTCGCGAAGGCGATGCGGCCAACACCGAGGCCGGCATCATCGGTCAGTCGATGATCGAAAGCGACATCAAAGCGTTTTACCAGCAACCGTGGGTTATGGTTGCCAGCGATGGTGGAATCGGCTCACGGCATCCGCGTGGCGCCGGCACTTTCCCTCGCGTGCTCGGCGTGTATGTCCGGGAAAAACACTGGCTCACGCTACCCGAAGCCGTTCGCAAAATGACTTCCCTCCCGGCGAAGCGGCTCAATTGGACGGACCGCGGCGTGATACGTGAGGGCGCTTTTGCCGATCTCGTCCTCTTCAATCCCGAAACCGTGATCGATCGCTCTACATTCTCGAGCCCGTTCGCTTTGCCCATCGGCATCGAAAAGGTCTTCGTGAATGGGACTCTGGTCTGGAACTCGGACAAGCCGACAGGCGCTCGCCCAGGGCGAGCCTTAGGCCTGCCCCCTACCGCTTAATTGACGTCTCGCTTTTTGAATGCGACTAAAGGATGGTTATTCGTATCGCAGAGCTTCGACTGGATCCAGTCTGGCGGCTTTCATCGCCGGCCAGACGCCGAAGATGAGCCCTACGCTTACGCTTACAACCACGCCAGCCGTCGCTGCCCATAAGGGAACCGCGCCGCGCCATTGCAGCGTAAGACGAATGAGTAGCACCAGCCCGTTCACCAGCACCAGCGCAATAACGCCACCGGAAGCCGTCAAAGTCATGGCTTCGAGCAGGAATTGCCATGTGATGTCGCTGCGTTTGGCCCCAATCGCCTTGCGTACGCCGATTTCGCGGGTGCGCTCCGTAACACTCACCAGCATGATGTTCATGACGCCGACGCCGCCGATAAGCAAACCGATAGCGCTAAGCACCAGCGTCGCTACGTAAACCATCAGCATGATGTTGTGGAACTCCGCGACTTCTTGGGCAGCGGTGCGAATCGAAAAATTATCCTTGCCGTTGTAAGGCACGTTACGGCGTCGGCGGAGAACTTCTTCGGCTTGGTCGACCGCTTGATCCAGCATGCCTGCATAGGCCTGAACGCGCATGTTGATTTCGTCAGCCGATGGATACGTCTTCTTAAACGTGTTGAACGGAATCAACACGCGGCGATCTTCATCGCCCATGCCGAAGCCGCCCTTTGGCTTTTCGACCACGCCGATCACTCGAAAGTCGGCGCCATCGATCATCACGTCTTTGCCCACAGCGTCGGTTCCGGGGAAAAGCACCGGTGCCACATTTTCGCCAAGCATTACCACCTTCTCGCGATGCAAGTCGTCACCTTCGCTGATAAAGCGCCCTGAGATGGTCGCCGCGTTCGCATACACCTGGCCGAAATTGGCTTGTACCCCGCGAAAATCTATTGCACTGACTTCACCGGCCTTGGTGCGCACGGTGTGCACTTGCATCCATCCGGTTTGCAAGAAAGTCGTAACACTTTTCAACGCCGGACACCCGGCAATCAGCGCTTTCGCATCTTCTAGGGTCAGCGGCTTGCGCAGTCTCTCTTCCATCGGGGGGTCGCCACCGTGAAAACCCTGGTCCCACTTTGAGATAAACGCGGTATCCGCGCCAAACTGTTTGATGTTGTCCTGGATGGTTTCGTCGAACCCGGTAATCAGCGCCGCAACCAGCATAATGACACTGACGCCCAGCACCACGCCGAAAACAGTGAGGCCGCTGCGCATCTTGTGAGTGCGCAAGGTGTCCATCGCTTGCTTCAGGTTTTCGCCGTATGCCTGCGCCATTCTATCTTTCTGGCCATTCCAGACTTCAGGTCTCCGCCCGCAATGCTTCGATCGGATCCAGTTTTGCCGCCCGTGTCGCCGGATAAATTCCAAAGAAAAGACCGACCGCGGTCGACACGCAAAGTGAAATCACGACAGCGTCCATCGGCATTTTCAAGGGGATCGACGTGACCGTTCCCAAGAGCTCGACCAAGCCGTAGGCTAGCAAGACGCCAATGATCCCTCCGGTAGCGGCGAGCACCGCGGACTCCATCATGAATTGCAGCAAGATGTGCTTCTTGCGCGCCCCTAACGACCGGCGTATGCCAATCTCTCGCGTACGCTCGGTGACACTGGCCAGCATGATGTTCATGATGACGATGCCTCCGACCACCAGGAACACACTCACCAGTCCGACGGCAACCTTGGCCAACGTGCCGGTGAGGTCGTTCCATAACTTCATGATCGAATCGGACCCGAGTATCGCGAAGTTATCCGGAGCGTCATACGGCAAGTGCCGCCAAGCGCGCATCAACATGCGCGCTTCGTCCTCGGAAGCGCTCATCATTTCCGCGCTGCCTGCCTGCACGAAAATGCCAACCCAGTCGCGAGGACGATGTAGCTCCCTTTCGAAGGTGTGCAGCGGAATGATCATGAAATTGTCTTGCGACTGTCCGAAGGCGCTGCCAATACGCTCTGCAACCCCCACGACTTGATATTCGTGGGTTTCCGCCCTCACCACCTTGCCCACCGGATCAACATTGGCAAAGAGCCGGTCGGCCACGTCCGCGCCAATAAATACGACCTGCCCTCGATGATCGTCGTCGGTTTGGTTGATAAATCGGCCTTGCGCGACGTTGATGTTGCGCACTTCCGCATAGTTTGGGGAAACCCCCATGACATCGGTATTCTCCAGGCGTTGGTTTCCGGAGCGCACCTCAATGTTGTGGTCGTCGAGCGCAGCAACTGCTTTGGCCGTTTTCATGCTATCGCGCAGGCGCTCGTAGTCTTCCATGGTTATAAACGGGCGCTTCTGCGCTTTGATCCAAGCATCCTGACTAGTAATGATTCCGAAGCGGTCCACGATAAAGACATTGGCGCCCAGGTTGGCGATGCGATCGGCAACGTAAAAGTTCATTCCGGCTACGAAACTCATGACGACTACGAGCGTGGTCACCGCCAGAATTACGCCCAGCAAAGTGAGAAAGCTGCGCAGCTTGTGCGCGCGCAAAGCGTCCAGCGCCAAGCGCGTAGTCTCCAACATGGTGACTGCGCCGCCCCTGAGACCGGTAAGCGCAACTCTGCGGCCGCCCGCGGCCACGGTCACCGGCGGCAGCTCGCTCAAACTTTCCAGTGGAGCTACACCCAAGAGAACCTCACTCGCCTTCTTACTGCCTCTTAATACGAATTAAGCGGCAAATAGGTTTCCGCACGATTGCTTAGACGTAAAAATAGGCGCTTTGCCTGCAGCCACGACCGACCCTTGCCCCAATCAGCGGTTTGGTTAGAGGACTCAAGTCGGGTAAATGGCCCTATGTCGTTCTCGTGCCTGTCTTTACGATTGTACTCCGGACCTGCGATTTGCGGACAAAACAGGCGTGTCAAAAAGGGGTGTTGCGATGCTATCCGGCGCTCTTCACTTCCGGCGCGCCAAGTTTCTGGAAGAATTGACATTTCGGCGAGCACTTGGGCCACTCGATTGAACTCGGGTGAACCCCATCACCCGACCCTGGACGAAAGAAGTCCAGCGCCAACAGCAAAAAACACCCGAGGAACGAAGCCGTAGCGTTCCCCATAAGACACCGCCAGCAACAAGCAAAATTCTCCTCTTGTCGCAACCGGGGGATACTGAATCTGCGGCTTAGGCGAAGATTTCCGGTGCAACAATCCGCGCCGGTATCGAATCCAATAAATAGACGGACGGAGCGTTTCGTCATTCTCTGACTATGCGGTCACCCACGGTCATCCTTCTCACATCCCTGCTTGCGGCTTCCGCCGGAGTCTCACTGGGCCAAGATGCGCCTTCTCCGGCTGGAATTCTGCAAAGCGAAGTGGATGAACAGCGCGCGCTGCTTGAGCGCGTAATTGCGAATCAAAAAAAGAACGATCTCGCGCAGTTTACTTATGAACGGCTGGAGCGACTTGAGATCCGAAAGGGAGCAGCGAACTCGCAAGCACCGGAGCTCAAAATTACACGAGCGATCCCTGCGGGGACAGGAATCGATCGTATCCCGGTAGGACCAGATGGGAAACCCGTCGATGCAACGGCGTATCGCGCGGAACTGGAAAAACTCGAACGAGCGCTCTCCTGGGCGTCGGAAGACGGGCGGGCACAGCGTGACGCTTACGAAAAGATCGCCAAGAAGCAAAAAGAGCGTTCCGATTTAATCGACGCTACGCGCACCGCGTTTCTCTATACGTTTATAACGCGCGAGCCCCGCGGCGATCGCATGCTGTCGAAATACAGCATGATCCCCAATCCGGCTTACAAGGCCACCTCCCGAGCCACTGCCATTTTCTCGAAGGTACGCGGCTACGTGTGGATCGATGAGGATGCTGCGCAACTCGCGCGCGCGGAAATCGAAGTTACCGACGACATTTCTTTCGGCGGCTTCCTGGCCAAGGTTTATAAAGGAAGCCATTTCTTGCAGGAACGCTACGACATGGCGCCTGGATTATGGTTCGCAACCTACTCTCAATATGATTTTGAAGGCCGCCGCTTATTTATGAGCTTTGGCATCCATGAGCGCACAGTTTATTCGCAGTACCACCGCATCGGACCGCCAAAGGAAGCCCTGCAAGCCATCCGTGCCGAATTAGGCAAGTCGACAACCGCGAACGCCGACCCCTGATAATCTGGCGTTATGAAACCCGTCATGACGCTTTTCATGGCGCCTTTCCTATTGGCTCTGCCCTCGGCTGCGGCTTCCTATTTGCGATTTCAGGATTCCGGAACACCTCAATCGCAGGAATCATCAAAAAAGAGTGGTGGGCAGGAATCGCAAACCGCGGACTCTTCATCCGAAGAGCGCAAAAAATCCAAAAAGGTTTGGACCAACGACAACCTGAACGAGGTGAGCAGCAGCGCTGTTTCGCAGGTTGGAAATGAGAAAGATCGTCCAGCGGGCAAAAGCGCTGCCGCCAAGCCGCCGAGTTCTCAGGTAGTTGCCGCCTTTCGCAAACAGCTCACCGCGCTGCAAGTGCGGTTCGCGAACCTCGATAAGCAAATCGCAGACTTAAAGAGCTTCAGCAAAGGCGAAGCGCCGGGTGCCAACGGTTTACAGTGGCACAAGAGCTACAGTATGGAGCCAATAGAAGATCAGATCCGCAAGCTCGAGGAAAAGAAGAAACAGCTCGCGGAGCAGATTGACACAATTCTTGACACTGCGCGCAAACTCGGGATTGAGCCTGGACAACTTCGCTAGCGGCGCGCCTTGGAATTTTCCTGCTGGGAACACTCAAATGGACAACCGTTTTTGCCCGCAGTAACATTTCTGGAGTTCCGTCTCGCGAACCTTATGCGCCAAAGGCTTCCGATCATCCGGACTTTTCCTCGCTTTCTTCTTGCCGCTGTAGTGTTGTGCCTACTCAGCGCACCTCTCATTTCGACAAATTCCCCGAACTTCGCAACCGATCTTCAGGGCAGACCCCTTGACCCGTTCCGTGTGGCGCGTGGGAAAGTTGTGGTCCTGATTTTTGTCCGTACGGATTGTCCGATCTCCAATCGGTACGCACCCGTGCTTCAGCACATCAGCGCCCAGTACCGAGGCGCAGCCTCGTTTTTCCTGGTTTATCCGAGCAAACGGGAAACGGCCGATCTAATTCGCAAGCACGATCAACAATTCGGCTTCGGCGCCAGGTTCACGGCATTGCGCGACCCGCAGCATATATTGGTGAAGCAGAGCCAAGCGCAAATCACTCCGGAAACCGCGGTTTTCGACGCCAATCAACAGCTCGTTTATCACGGACGCATCGACAATCTGTACGAGGATTTCAGTCATTCACGTGGAACCGCCACGACGCACGAACTCGCTGATGCCATTGAAGCGGCCACGGCGGGCAAGTCTGGGGCGTCCAAATCCACTCCGGCCGTGGGCTGCTACATTTCGGACCTCGAATGACGGTTGCACCTTTGAAAGTCCGAGGATTTTCACTGCGGGCATGTGTCGTGGTGCTTGTGACCCTCGGTTTCGGCCCTCGGATTTTAGCGCGAGAAAAAGCCACCACGCAGAGCGTAACTCCTCAGCCACAACTTACGTTCAACCGCGACGTCGCTCCGATCCTTTATCGCTCTTGCGTTGTTTGCCATCGCCCAGGCGAGGCCGCCCCTTTCTCGCTGCTGAGCTATGCGGACGCGAAACAACGCGCGAGGCAAATCGCGGCTGTGACGAGGAGCCGCTTCATGCCTCCCTGGTTGCCGGAAGAGAACGAGCTCAAATTCGCTGACGAGCTTCGGTTATCGCAAGATGAGATCGCGCGGATTCAAGCTTGGGTAGAGCAAGGCGCACCCGAGGGGAATGCCGCGGATTCACCGGCAGCGCCCAAATTTGTGGAGGGCTGGCAACTTGGCAAGCCGGACGTAATTGTGAAAGCGACAAAACCTTATACTCTGCCGGCCAGCGGCTCCGACAATTATTGGAACTTCGTTTTTCGCGGGCCGGTGGATCGCACACGCTGGCTAAAAGCGATGGAAATCCGTCCCGGCGATAAGCGCTTGGTGCATCACGCCAATGTTTTGGTTGACCGCCAGCAGAACGGCCGTCGCCAGGAAATAGAACCCGGCACGGGCTTTGGTGGAATGGAACTGACCATCGAATCCGAGGTATTCGATCCCGACAGCCATTTCTTGTTTTGGAAGCCCGGCTCGATTCCTTATGTCGAGCCAGACGGCATGGCACTGCGGCTGGACAAAGACACAGACTTGATTCTCAACACGCATCTCCAGCCTTCCGGCAAGCCGGAAACTATTCAGCCCACGCTAGGCCTGTATTTCACCGACAAGCCCGCGACCATGCACCCGATCCTGCTGCAACTGGAAAACGACCGCCTGCTGAATATTCCGCCGGGTGAAAAACACTTCGTCGTCACGGATGAATTTACTCTGCCGGTGAACGTGGCCGTCCTCGCCATCTATCCGCACGCCCATTATCTCGGCAAGGATTTGCAAGCCCTTGCCAAATTGCCCGACGGCCGATCCGAGACGCTCATCCACATTCCCGATTGGAATCTGAATTGGCAGGCGGTGTATCGCTACGTCCAGCCGGTGAATTTGCCTAAGGGCACCACGATTTCGATGAAGTTTGTATACGACAATTCCGAGGACAACGTTCGCAACCCAAATAACCCGCCGCAGCGGGTTGTCGCGGGAAACCGCGCCGTAGATGAGATGGCTCATCTTTGGCTGCAAGTGCTGCCGGAAACTTCAGCGCAAGCGGGCCTAGATCCCCGAGCCGAAATTCTGGAAGCCATGGCGCGTCACAATTTACAAAAAAATCCGGAAGATTTCGAAGCCCACTACAACTTGGCGGCTTTGTTGATGAGACAGGGTCAACTCGACCAGGCGATCTTGCATTTCACGCAAGCAAACCGCATCCGTCCGAATGAACCAACGGCAAACAATGCATTCGGCGCGGCGCTGCTCGCCGCCGGCCATACCGAGGAATCCATCCCGCATCTCACCGCCGCGCTCAACGCGCGCCCCGACTACTTCGACGCCCGCTACAATCTCGGCAACGCCCTCGCCTCGCTGGGCGATTTTCGCGGAGCGCTGGCGCAGTTCCAGGCCGCGGTGCGCATCAATCCCGAAGACGCCAACGCCGAAGCAAACCTGGGCAGCGCCTTCGCGGAAATTGGCGACGCCAAGCAAGCGCGCATGCATTACGAGCGCGCCTTACGTCTGAATCCCAATCACGAATTGGCCAAGGAAAATCTTCAGCAACTCGGTCGCAACCCCACCCCGCGCTAGTCGCAACCGCTACTTCTGCGCGGCGATGGTCGTCCACGGATAAGCCTTCATATCGCGAAGCTCGGACTTTTCCCACGATTGCTCGGGATGCTGCAGGAGATGCTTGGCAGCCAGAAAATCCATGCCGCAGGCGTGGCCCGCTGCCGCAGTGAACTCCATCTGCGCGGCCATCTGTGTGTCCGTAGCTTTATTTTGCACGGCTCCCGCGGTGCCAAACGGAGTCTGCCAACTACCCATGCCTCGCGGCGACAACTCGACATGGCCGCACAGCGTTCGCTCACTCGGCTCGGTCTTCCCCGTGAGGCTATCGACGTGATCGGCTAGAAACTCCTCCGCCAGCTTCACATCGATCCTGCCCTTATTTTCCGCCATCAACTGCTCCCATCGACGCCGCCGCGCGTTCGCGCTCACGCCGGGGTCGTCGACAGGAAAGTCGGTCTCTTCCGTAGTTAACCTGGGGTTGATCGGAAAGTTGGACCCTACAAAATAACCGTCCGTCTTGCGGTCCAGCGTCACGTTCTTCAGCCCAAGCTCCAGGCTCGCGATCTCGCCCTTCCGTGTGTCCGCAATCAGCCAGTCATTCGCATAGCCACCGTTGTTGCCTTCTTTGAAAAGCCGCGCCACGTCATCAATCGACGCGGAGTACTGCATCGCTTTGCGCGCTCGCACGAATTCCGGCACGCCGTTGCTGTCGAATCCGTGAAAGCCCGTAATCGTAGTTTCGGTGATCACAATCCCCGCTGAATTCAGCCCAAAGTCGTCCCCGCTATGGATGAGCCCGGGCAATCCATCCATGACAAAGTGATAGCCCTGCGCAGGTGCGATATCGAACGCCATCGTCCACCGCGCGCCATCCAGATAGCTTGTCCAGTTGTTGTGCGCGATCACCACGCGTCCATCTTTCGTATAGCTGCCGACGGCCACAAACGCGCTGCAATGATCGCCGGCAGTGACCGTGGGAAGCGACGCGATTTTGTGAGCCTTATCATATTGGTCGATGTAGTAGCTCCACTCCATTGCTGCGTTCATCGCTACGACGTCCCAAATATCTAGTTTCACGCCTTGCGCGTTGACCCCCTCGACGATACCTCGCATCTCGTCGCGGTACTCCTGCTCCACATGCGGCCACAAAATATTCTTCGCGGCGTCCCTGAAGAAGTTCCAGTCCTTTCCATTATCGTGAACAAGCAGAAGCGCATAAACCTTGTAAAGGTCCTGGATCTCTGGAGCGAGCAAGTACCCGTGTTGGAACCCGATCTGCGCCGGTGTTCCTTCCAGATGCACGAACGTCCAGCCGTTGACCGCCGGCCGTCGGAACGCGCCCTTCAGCCGCTCGTCCGCCTTCGGCGTCATCGATGCCGCAACCGCGGCAAAAACAATCACGCTGCAAACCGCTGCAATCGCTATTCCTCGACGCATCTCTTGCTCCTCAGCGCGTTGAACATCCGTTCAATGCGGACGCTCTACGCAGCACCGAAATTATCCCGCCGCTTCTTCGCTGTCAATGAATGCAACACTATGCGCCGGACGCGGGCGACCAACCGCCGGATTATCGTCACGATTTATCGAAGAGGAGAGCCGAACAGCGGCAAAGCTCGCTGTGGCGTTTGTTCAGACAACGGGCGCGAGTTTCTCGCGCTTCGCCGTAAGTTTCTCGAGCACCGGAAACGATTCCGGCGCGGTAAACGACCGCTCGGGCAGGTCTTTCCCCGTTTTCAGCGCTTCCACCATCATCGCTATAGCTTGACCCGTATTCGTGGGAACCACCACGGTCGCCGTCAGCGTCCCGCCGCGCACCCAAGCTTGGCCCGTTTTCGCCAATCCATCGACGCCCGTGAATGGCAACCGCAGCCATCGTTCTCGGTCCGCACTATTCGCCAATCCTTCGAACGCTTTTCTTGCGCCGATCGCCATCAGATCGTTTTGCGCGGTCACTACATCAATCTGCGCTCTGTTCGACGTGTTTAACCGCAGCCACGATTCCACCGATCGTTGCGCGCTTTCCTCCGTCCACCGCCCGCGCAACGAAATGACTTGCACGCCGTGCGGAAGCGTCATTTGCATGCCTGCCGTTCGATCCTGCGCCGCAGAATTTTCCGAAGGCCCTTGAATGTACAGCACAGACCCGCCATTCGGCAGCAGCGCCGCGAGTTGCCGCCCCTGAATTCGGCCAATCTCCTTATGATCGGAGCTAATGCAAAAGACCGGGACTTCCGCCGTCTTGCGCAGTTGCGGAACGTAATCTGCTTCGCGGTTCAAAACCGCCCAAGCAACCTTCGCGCTCACTGCCGCGCGTGCCACCTGCGGGAACGCCGTGCCTCCCACCGGCTCAAAGATAATCGCCTGCGGCCGCAATGCCGCGTCCGATTGAATCGCTTTCAGCAGTTGCGTGCTCTGGGTGATCGCGTCGTTATCCGCGTACAGGATCTGCAAGTCGACGCCCAATTTCTGCGCTGCTGCCTGGGCCGCTGCCGCCTGCTCGACCTGATAATCGTTCTCTGTGCAGATGAGGGAAACGATGAAGCGCAAATTCGCCATTCGCGCCTTTCTTCGTTCAGAGTTTGGATGCCCGTGAAGAAAGAATATCGGAGGAAAACGCCACAGCACGGAATCGTTCTACCCCCTGTGCTATATCATGAACCTCCGCGGCACTCGCGCAGCGCTCGCATCTTGCCGGCGGGCGGCAGGCGAAGATGAGCCCTTCAATCGGCGGAATATAGCTTCCCGTCTTGGCCCCGCGTCTCCCATTCAATCCGCACCAGCCAATCAAAGTGCATTCCTTCCGTTTTCAGCCAACTCTCCAGCGCCTCTCGAGACTCCGCGCGAAACTCTACAAACATTTTCCCTTCCAGCATATTGACGAGTACCCGCTCGGCCCGCGCCGCGCCGCCAGATTGCATCCGTTGCGCAAGATTTTCCGCCCCCTGCCGCGTCAAACAAGCCAGCGTGTGCTGCGTAAGGTAGCGAGCCATGATATCTCCGTCTTGAAATGTCGCCCCTCTAGTATTCCACAGTCGTGCATTTCGCAGGCTAGGTCGCGCATTCAATTCAAACGTAACAGCATGATTGTGAGAGAGACTATTCCCGATCAGGGTCGAACTCAAAATAGGTACTTCGGTCGCACCTGCCGTGCGTGCGTGCAAAGTACAGACTCGGTAGAGCGGACGCGAATCCCGCCTAAGTGTGTTCCTTGAACTTGGTGGCGAGATCGCTTTAGAGCAGATTCTTCCGCTTATACAGCGCAAACCCGCGGGCTGTCAGCCTGCCTAATTCCCGAAACAGCGCCGCGTCCGGTGCCGAAAAATTGAAGCAGCTCTTCCCCTGCATGCGCTTCTTCAGGTTTTCAGAAATGCCCTTTGCCAGCGAGGGCTCCCAGTAAAGCGGCATCAGGTGGAAGCTGACGTAGGCTCGCCCGCGAATCACCGCTCCAAAAAACAGCGGCTTACCTTTATAGCTCGGGGACCGCGTCTCCAAATAATACTTTTCCCGCGTGTCCGCGTTGACGTGCAGGTGCTTCTCATAACTCGCGAAAACCATCTTTAGCGCATAAAACGCTTTCGCAAAGCCGTCCGCGCGGTCTGGCACGCCCTCGCTCGCGCCCCGCGCGCCCCGCGCGCCCTTCCTACTGGCCATCGCTTCTCCTAGGCACTCGCGCCCGGAGTATACTGTCCGCCCCGCGCCCTGAAAAGGTCGTAACTCCGCAATCAAGTAGCGCCGCAGAGTGACCAACGGGGTCTGCTGATTAGCATGAACACTGCTACGATGCCTTATAACCTAGTACGTTATGAGAGTTGAGTCTCATCAAGTCCGGCTGGCCGCTACCGATCTCAGCAATCATCTAGCGTGCCGTCATCTAACTTCGCTCGACCTGAGCGCCGCGCGCGGACAACGCTGTGCCCCCGAGTGGCGCTCGCCTGACTTGAAAGTCATCCAAGAGCTAGGCTTGCGCCACGAGGCGGCCTACCTTCAGTCCCTTCGTGATACTGGTCTTTCCTTTGTGGATTTGCGCCAAATGAGCGAACAGCAAGCCGTGGGCGAGTCGCTTTCCTGCGTGCGCCAAGGCGTGGACCTCATCGCGCAAGCCAGTATCGCCTGCGGCCGATGGTTCGGACGTCCCGACGTGCTACGCAAGGTTGCCAAACCCAGCCGTCTGGGAAATTGGTCCTACGAAGTCTATGACTGCAAGCTCGCGCGCGAAACGAAAGCGACCACCGTCCTTCAACTTGCCCTATATTCCGCGCTGCTCTGTGAGATCCAGGGAGGCGAGCCGGAATTTGCTCCCGAATTTATGTATGTAGTGCCGGCCGGAAAAGAATTCGTTCCAGAACCTTATCGCTTTGCGGAATATGCGGCCTACTACCGCTACGTAAAGGCGCGGCTTGAGAAAGCTTGCGACGATGCCCACGTCGACGATACTTATCCGGAGCCCTGCCCGCATTGCGACGTATGCCGCTGGTTTCGCCAATGTGATGCCAGGCGCCGCGCCGACGATCATCTTTCCCTCGTCGCGGGAATCCGCCGCCAGCAACGCAACCAGTTGGAAGCCTGGGACTCGGAAACCGTGGCCAAGCTCGCCGTGCTCCCGATTCCGCTGCAAGAAAAGCCTCTGCACGGATCGCGAGAAGGGATAGAGCGGGTCCGCGAACAGGCTCGCGTGCAGGTTGAGGCGCGAAACCAGCAGGCACCCGTTTACGAATTCCTCCCGATCGTCGAAGGTAGCGGACTTTGTAAACTCCCCGAGCCATCCGCCTTCGATATTTTTGTGGACTTGGAAGGCGATCCCTTCGCAGCGGAAGGCGGCAGGCAATATCTCTTCGGTTTTGTCACCGCCGATGAAGAAAACAAACTTATCTACGAAAAGAAATGGTGCTTCACCGCCGAGGACGAAAAGCAAGCCTTCCAATGGTTGATGGACGAGATCATGCGCCGCTGGGCTGCAACTCCCGTTATGCATGTCTATCATTTCGGCGCGTACGAGCCCGCCACGTTCAAATTTCTGATGGGACGCTACGCAACGCGTGAAGACGAAGTCGACACCATGTTGCGCGCCGGTCTGTTCATCGATCTTCATACCATTCTCAAACAAGCTATTCGCGCCGGCGTCGAAGAGTACTCCTTGAAGACGCTTGAAGTCTTTCACGCTTTCGCCCGAAAGACTCCGCTGACCGAATCGCGCGAAGCTATGCGCTACATCGAACACTGGCTCGAACTAGGTTGGAAGGGCGAGCCGCCGCAGCATCTGCGCGACACTATGGAGGGATATAACGAGGACGATTGCCGCTCCACCGCCTCTCTAAGAAATTGGCTAGAGAGAGCGCGCAAGAAGCTGGAAAGTGCCGGCACGACAATTCTCCGTCCGCCAACCGGCGACGGTGCACCCTCGGAGGAATTGGGCGAGCGCCAAAAGCGAGTCGCCGCGCTAGTCGCGCAACTCTCGCACGACGTTCCCCTCGAGCCCGAAGAGCGCTCCGAGGAACAACAAGCCCGCTGGATGCTAGCGCAGCTCTTGGATTGGCACCGCCGGGAGAACAAAGCAAGCTGGTGGGAAGGGTATCGCCTGGCCGCTTTGGACGATGAGGATTTGCTGGACGAGCGCGTCGCCCTGGCCGGCCTGCGCTTTGTCGAGCAGATCGTCCTGGAGCGCCAGCTCTCCGTCGAACGCTATGCCTTCGAAAAACAAGAGACCGAGGTGCGTTGCGACAAGGATGTGTATCACCGTGGCGAAAAGATTGGTTGCGTTGCTTCCATCGACCCGGTGAAGAGGACCGTCGATATTAAGAAAGTGAAAAAGTGGGCCGGGATCCATCCCGCTAGCGTCTATATGTGGGACCGCGCCTTCAACATCGACGCGCACGCGGATGCGCTGTTACGAATCGGAAATTGGGTAAAAGACAACGGCGTCGATGCGCCCGGCGAAAACCGAGCGGCACGCGATCTTCTGCTTCGCAAGGCGCCCCGCCTCCCCTGCACCGCGCTGGCCGGAGAAGGCCCGGTCGACACGGCTTGCCGCATAGCGGCGGCTCTGAACGATGCCGTGTTTGCAATTCAGGGACCGCCCGGCGCCGGCAAAACCTACACCGGAGCGCGCATGATCTGTCATTTGCTGAACCAGGGCAAGAAGATCGGCATTACCGCGCTAAGTCACAAAGTCATTCGGAAACTCCTCGAGGAAGTCGTCGACGCAGCTGACGAGGCTGATTTTGACGGTATACGCTGCATGCAGCGTTCGGATGAACAACAAGGCACACCGCAAATCGCGGTGGCCAAGGACAATGTCGTTCCGTTGCGCGCTTTGCAGTCCGGTGCCGTCAACGTCCTGGGAGGCACGTCTTGGCTTTGGGCCCGCCTCGAATATTTCGAAGCCGTCGATGTGCTCTTCATCGACGAAGCCGGACAGATGGCCTTGGCTGATGTCATTGCCGTCGCGCAAGCCGCGAAAAATTTGGTGCTTATCGGTGATCCCCAGCAATTGGAGCGCCCCTTGAAGGGCAGCCATCCTATCGGCGCCGAAAAATCTGCTCTGCAGCATTTGCTTCGCGAACGTAAGACCATCCCAGATTCGATGGGTTTGCTTCTGCCGGAAACATGGCGCATGCACCCTGCAATTTGTAATTTCACGTCCGAGTTGTTTTACGACGGGCGGTTGGGCACACGCGGTTTTACCCAGCATCGAGTTCTGCAAGGCCATCCTTGGCTCAGCGGAGCAGGCCTCTGGTTTGTTCCCGCCGCGCATGAAGGCAATCGCAACTCCTCGCCGGAAGAAGTCGAAGTCATCGCCAGTATCGTTGAGGGCTTGTTGGATTCCGGAGTGACGTGGTTTCGCAGCGCCGGCAACAGTCGTCCTCTCAAACTCGAAGACATACTGATCGTTGCGCCTTACAATGCGCAGGTCGCCGATCTTTTGGCTCGCTTACCCGACGCCCAAGTCGGTACGGTCGACAAGTTCCAAGGTCAGGAAGCTCCCATCGTCATTTATTCCCTCACCACCTCTTCCCCGGAGGATGCCCCGCGCGGAATGGAATTCCTCTACAGCCTCAATCGCTTAAACGTAGCTACTTCCCGCGCCATGTCCACCGTCATCGTAGTCGGCTGCCCGCGTCTCTTCCAACCCGAGTGCCGCAATCCCCGCCAGATCCAATTAGCCAATGCCCTCTGCCGCTATCTCGAAATGGCCACCACCGTCGATCCCCGCACCATTCAGGCTGGCACGCTACGCGCTTGAACTCTCTACGCTCTCTTACTTTCCTGCAACCTGAAACTCGGATCGGATGAAAGCCTTGACTCCCTCCGGTCCAGTTAATCGGAGGCATAGCAACTTTCCTTCCTGTTCTAGATCGATATGAAAGTCAAAAAACGGGCAGCACTTTCCCTCCGCGGCAACCCAATCCGCCAATTCCGAAAGCGAAATCTCCGCCGGACTATACTGAAATTCGTAACCCTTTTCTGTTTCGACCACCTCTTTCTGAACACTCATCAGCTTGGCGGTCAATTGTTTGTGGTGCGCCCGTTCCGCCGGACTCAGAGCTTTGCTATTGCAGTAGAATTTGCCTTGCACCGTGCTTTGCCTCTCTGCGCCAGATGACAGCGCCGGTTCAATCGCTTTTGCCCTCGCTTTCTCTCCACCCAAACCCAGAAACCCCAGACCCGCGATCGCGATAATCGCGTTAGTCTTTGTTGCCAGTTTTTTCCTCGAATTCATTCGATTCCTCCCAATCATGTTGTCACCTGCCGATCGGAATGCTAGAACTTAAAGTCGGCTTTAAGTCAACAGTTTTTTCTTTTGAAGAAAGAAGGTGGAGATTGAAGATTGGGGAACTTGCCGGTCGCGCTGGCCTAAAGCCATCGGCCATTCGTTATTACGAGCGCCTGGGCATTCTCGAGGCACCACACCGCGTCGGCGGCCAGCGCCGCTATGCCGCTGACACACTGGACCGCGTCCTCTTGATCCGCTTTGCCGCCGACATGGGCTTCACCCTCGCCGAAATCAAACTCTTCCTGGCCGGCTTACAAAACAACACACCCGTAGGCCCTCGCTGGAAGAAATTGGCTCACGCCAAAATCAAACAGGTGAACGACACCATGCAGCGCTCGCGCCGCCTAAAAGCCCTCCTCGAACACCTCCTGCATTGCCGATGTCCATCCCTGCAAGTATGCGTGCGGCGCCTCAGCCTCAGCCCCGAGATGAAGAAGCTGGAATCCTATTCATGACCTTGCGGAGCCCTGCAATCAGGCAAGTCCGAACTCCTTCCGCGCTGAACGGGCAGCCAAGAAACTGAATGTGGCAAATGCTGTGGTGATCGCAAGCTGGGGCGCAGCATACTGCGCCTCTACGTATGGCTGCTGAAATTTCCGCTGGTGTTTGGACGTAATGAGGGGTAGAAGCCTTAGCATGCGCCTACAGATGGCGCCACTGTGGTGGAGGAACCTCGATGGCTACAATTGCATCCCTGCCCGCGCCGGAGGCGCAATCGCAACCGGCAATCAGCCCATTTGGTCGGATCATTGGTGTCTTTTTCTCGCCCAAAGCCACGTTCGAAGACATTGTCCGAAAGCCGAGTTGGGTCCTGCCGATCGTTTTGCTGACCCTGTTCAGCATCGGGGTCAGCTTCGCGATCAACCAGCGCATCAATTGGCGGGAATTCATGGTCCAGCAGATTGAGAAGAGCCCGCAAGCCGCGAACATGAGCGCGGAGCAGAAAGAACAGCGCATCGAGGGCGGCGCGAAATTTTCGCCGATAGTTACATGGGTGATCGGCGTGTGCGGTCCGATTGTCTTCGCGCTGGTCGTCGCGCTCGTCATGTGGGGCGCCTACAACCTGCTGGGCGGCGCGAACACAAATTTTGGGACTTCGTTTGCGATTACTTCTCATGCGGCTCTAACCGGCCTGGTCAGCAGCCTGCTCTTCATTCTAGTGCTCTACTTGAAGGCGCCCGGCACGGTGGACATGGAGAACCCGGTGGCCACAAATCTCGCCCCGGTACTGCCGGACGACTCCGCGAAATGGCTGGTTGCGCTGCTGAAATCGATCGATATATTCACGTTTTGGACGCTGATCCTGCTGGCCATCGGTTTCGCCACAACGAACCCGAAGAAGCTCAAGGGGAGCAAGGCGTTTACCATCGCCTTCAGCGTTTGGGCCGTCTATGTCGTACTGCGGGTTGGCAGCGCGTGGATTTTCTCCTGATACACTGACAGGGTGCGTTTTTCGTTTGAAGTAGAGAAGACTGATCCCGGGTCATCCGCGCGGCGAGCCAAGCTGCGCACGCCGCATGGCGTGATCGAGACGCCGGCGTTCATGCCGGTGGGCACGGCGGCCAGCGTCAAAGCACTGACGCAGGAAGCGCTGGAGGAGCTCGGCGCTTCGATCATTCTCGCCAACACCTATCATCTATATCTCCGGCCGGGGCATCAGCTAATCCGCAAGCTCGGCGGCCTACATCAATTTATGGCTTGGCCGCGCCCGATCCTCACCGATTCCGGCGGCTATCAGGTCTTCAGCCTTTCCGAGCTTCGCAAAGTCACGGACGAGGGCGTGCGATTCCGATCGCACCTGGACGGCTCGGAGCATCTGCTCACTCCTGAGAAAGCGGCGGAGATCCAGCTCGCGCTAGGGTCGGACATTGCGATGGTGCTGGACGAATGCATTGAGACACCGGCGCCCCGCGACCTGGCGGAAACGGCGCTGAAGCGCACGACGGACTGGGCGCGTCGCGCGCGCAGTCATTTTCTGCAGTACGCCCAACACAACGGAGAACTCGCGCAGTGGGAGTTCGGGATTGTGCAGGGAGCGACATTCGCGGACTTGCGGCGTGAAAGCGCGCGCCAACTCCTTGAGCTTGATTTTCCGGGCTATGCGGTGGGTGGGCTGGCCGTCGGGGAGCCACACGCAATGACCTGCGAAATGGCCGGCGAAGTAACTCTTCTGATTCCTGAGGACCGTCCGCGCTATTTAATGGGTGTGGGGCGGCCTGAGCAGTTAGCCGACTACGTGGCGCTGGGCATCGACATGATGGACTGCGTGCTGCCAACGCGCGCGGCGCGGCATGCTTGCCTGTACACCAGCGAAGGCCGGGTGCTGATCAAGAATGCGCGGTACGCCCAAGACCAGCGGCCGATTGATCCGCAATGTTCCTGCCCGGTTTGCCGGCGCTATACCCGTGCGTATCTTCGGCATCTTTTCGCCGCCGGAGAAATCACTGCCGCAATTTTGGCCACCCACCATAATGTCCACTTTTACCTTGACATCATGCGGCAAATCCGCGAGGCTATCGGGTTTGGACACCTAGCGGAATTCTCATCTGCGATGCACGCACGCTACGCGGAGGGTCCAGCCTGAGGAATACAGCAGGCTGCGCCCGGCTCGGGTAAGGCGAGACTGTTCCGATTCCGAAAAGCGCGCGGACCGTCCGCACGGCACCATCAGAAGAGAGCGCGTAGGGTTAGTGGAAGCGGTGGAAACCCGCGGCAAGCTGCTGCTATCTGCGGCGACATATTTAAGGCACGGCGCACAGCCAGAAACGGCCGTGCCACTCAGCGAGAACTGGAAGGAAGTCAGGCAGGAATGTTCGCGACGATGGCATTACAGGCTCCAAGCGGTTTAGGAGCGGCGTTAAGCAGCCCATTGGTGATGATGGTCATCGTAATGGGCATCTTTTACGTGATGCTCATTCTTCCGCAGCAACGGCAGCGGAAGAAGCTGCAGGAGATGCTGTCGGCCCTGAAGGCCGGCGACAAAGTGATCACCAACGGCGGCATCTATGGAGTCATTAACGGTATTGACGGCGACACGGTGATCTTGAAAATCGCAGACACCGGCTCGTCTCCGGTAAAAATCCGCATCGCGCGTTCGGCAATTACGCAGGTGGAGGCATCGGAAGATGCGAAATAAGGCCGCCCGCATAGCCAGACGCCGTAATTTCCAACTATGAATCCTAATTTGAAGTGGAAAGCTGTCTTCATCGTTGCCGTTATCATCGGCTGCGTGTACGGCCTGCTGGGAGTACCGACGTTCCCGACTTCGGCGGCGGACGTCAAATCGAATTTCGCGCATCAGATCCGTCTCGGACTCGACTTGCAAGGCGGCACGCACCTGATTTTGCAGGTGCAGGTGCAGGAAGCCGTCGCGCAGGAAACGGACCAGACGGTCGATCGCCTGACGAACCAGATGCGCGCGAAAAATATTCACTACGATGAAGTGCGCCGCGTCGACGATACGCATATCGTCGTGCGCAATGTTTCCCCGTCCCAGTTGTCCGATTTTCGCGATTTGGTAGCGTCGCAGCTACAGAATGTTTGGGACATATCACCCACCACGGGTGAACCCTCGAGCTATACGCTGTCCCTGCGTCCGAGCGCGAAAGCCACGATCGAAGAAACGACGATGCAGCAATCCCTCGAAACCATCGAGCGGCGCATCAACCTACTGGGCCTGACCGAGCCGACTATTCAGCGCCACGGCCGAAACGACAATGAAATACTCGTGCAGCTTCCCGGGGAAGGCGATCCCTCGCGCGCGATAGCAGTTATTCAGGCTGGCGGCCAGCTCGAACTAAGATTGGTGGAGGATCCAAGCCCTTATCCTTCACAGACCGCAGCTCTGGCGGCGCACGGCGGTGTGCTTCCTCCTGGAACGGAGCTGGTTCCGGGGCGCCCGGATAGCCGCAATCCTACCGATACGGGTGAAGTTTGGTACGTGTTGAACCGCACCGCAGTGGTGACGGGCCGCGACCTGCGCACCGCTACGGAAAACCGCAGCACCAACAATCCCGGCCAGTGGCAAGTTAACTTTTCGCTCTCATCGGAAGGCGCGCAACGCTTCGGCCCGTTTACCGAGCAGAATGTGCACCGTCAGATGGCTATCGTGCTCGAGCACAAAGTCTATTCCGCGCCGGTCATTAATAGTCGCATCGATGACCAGGGCTTCATCGAGGGCAGTTTCAGTGAGGCATCGGCCCACGACTTGGCGGTGGTGTTGCGCGCCGGGGCGCTCCCCGCATCCATCAAGTATCTAGAAGAGCGTACCGTCGGCCCGTCCCTTGGCGCGGACTCCATTCGCCACGGCGTGCAAGCATCCGTGCTGAGTTTGCTGGTGGTGATGATTTTCATGCTGTTTTACTACCGCATATCCGGCGGGAATGCCGTTCTGGCGCTGATCCTTAACCTGGTAATTCTTTTAGCGGCGCTAGCTACATTCGGCGCTGTATTGACCCTTCCCGGAATCGCAGGCGTGATTTTGACGATCGGTATGGGCGTGGATTCCAACGTCCTGGTTTTCGAGCGCATTCGCGAAGAGTTGCGCAACGGCAAATCGCCGGGGTCCGCGGTGCAAGCCGGCTTCGACAAGGCTTTCCTCACCATCATCGATACACACGTGACCACGGTCGTATCCGCTTTCTTTCTGTTTCTGTTCGGCACCGGACCTATTCGAGGCTTTGCCATTACTTTGACGATCGGTTTGATCGCGAACGTTTTCACAGCCATTTACGTTTCGAAGACAATTTTCGAGTATCACCTGACGAAAATGGATCGCCAGGCGGAGCTCAGCATTTAATCTCGTACTAGAACTGCCAAGGCGTTCACCAGGCGCGGTACTTTGGGCCCTTCCGTTCATCTAAATTTGGTCGGCATGTGGTCGGCAACGGTTGCGGGAACAAAGAGATGCCCACTGGAGTCTAAAGAAGGGAAGTACGTGTGGCATGATCGAGTTCTTTAAAGAACCCAACATCGACTGGATGGGTAAAGCGAAGTATTTCTATGCCCTCAGCGGAATTTTGCTTCTCGCCGGCTGGATCTCGGTATTCCTAAATCACGGCCTTCGGTATGGAATCGATTTCAAAGGCGGCACCAATGTCGACGTGCGTTTCGCGCAGCCACCGGACATCGACCAAATCCGCAAAGGCCTGACGGCTCAAGGAATCGGCAGCAGCGAAATCCAGACGATCAGCAGCGGCGCAATCGCAGCGGGCAAGCCCAACGAAGTCTTGATTTTCGTGGAACAGAAGGGCCAAGGCGACGAAGCGCTGGACAGCGCACGCACCCAGGTTATCAATGGACTGAACTCCATTTACGGAGTCAAAAACTCCGGCAAACCGGATTTCAATTCCGCCACACCTTCTTCCCTTGCGGCCATACTCAACGCCAACGATCCTCTGCATCTTTCGGTCAATGCGGGAGACCGCTACCAGCAGTTGGCCAAGAAAATCCTGGCCTATCGCGACGATCAAAAAGGCGGCGTGCTCACCAATTTCGACGAGCTTTCTTCGGTCGACACTGTGACGCCGACCGTGCTCGCCACGGTGAAAAGTAATTACGCGCTGGGCAGTTTTGCCATTCGCAACGTGGAGATCGTGGGGCCCAAAGTCGGCGGCGAACTTCGTCGGCAGGCCATCCTCGTTACCCTCTATGCTTTGGCGGGTATGCTGGTATATATTGCCTTCCGATTCGAGTGGGTTTACGGGGCCGCGGCAGTCCTTGCCGTTTTTCACGACGTGCTAATTACACTGGGCTTTTTTTCGTTACTTAAATTTGAGATTTCGCTGACCGTCATCGCAGCGCTTCTCACACTCGTCGGATATTCGATGAACGATACCATCGTCATTTTCGATCGCATACGTGAGAACAACCGGCTGCTGCGCCGCGAATCGTTTGCCGACGTGGTGAACAAGTCCATCAATCAGACTTTGTCGCGAACGATCTTGACCAGTGGTCTGACCTTCCTTACCGTGCTCGTCCTGTTCCTGATGGGCGGCCAGGTGCTTCGTGCTTTCTCCTTTGCCCTGGTGGTGGGGATTGTGGTAGGAACGTACTCCAGTTTTGGCATTGCTGCTCCGCTGGTGGTCGCCTGGAATCGTTGGCGCGGCCAAAAAGCGGGGGCAGGTCCCGGACCCGCAGCCGGCAATAAACCCGCAGAAGTGAGACCGCGATCTCCGCAGCTCGCTCCTGCCGGGAGGAGGTAGTCATCCATGTTCGAAGATATGGTGGTTTCGAGTCCGCATCCGTTAAAGACGAACAAGCCGTGGACCGTGGTGGTGTCCATGATTGCTCAGATGATCTTCCTGGGCATTCTGATCCTTATTCCTTTGATCTACACGGAAGCGCTGCCGAAAGCGATGATGTCGACTCTGCTCGTCGCCCCGCCACCACCACCACCACCACCTCCTCCTCCAGTGCAAACGCAGGTGGTGCACGTGAAACCGCAGGTTCATTTGATGGACGCTGGCAAACTCGTGCAGCCCAAGGTCATCCCGAAAGACATCAAAATCATTAAAGAAGACGCGCCCGATGTTAACGCCGGTATGCAAGGTGGCGTTCCGGGCGGCGTCGCCGGCGGTTCGATGGGCGGCGTAATTGGCGGCGTGATTGGCGGAATGGGTGGAGCACCGCCCCCGCCGAAGCCGAACGTGCAGCGCATTCGTCAAGGCGGCAGCGTGCAGGCCGCCATGTTAGTAAACAAAGTGCAACCGGTATATCCGCCGCTCGCGCGCCAAACGCGCATCTCCGGCACCGTGCGTTTGCACGCTCTGATCTCCAAGAGCGGCTCGGTAGAGTCGCTGGAAGTCATCTCCGGACATCCTTTGCTGGTGCGCGCCGCTATGGACGCCGTGCAGCAATGGAGGTACAAGCCGACGCTGCTCAACGGCGAACCGGTGGAGGTCGATACCACGATCGACGTCATTTTCTCGCTTAACCAGTAGTGCGGCGCGCTGCTGCGGTCGTGGGGCCGATGCAGCGTTCCCGAACCTGAATAGTTGCAAACACTTTAAGGAGCACACGAATGGTAGCTACTCTCTATGTTTACGCGATCCTGTTCCTGCAAGGCGGGAATCCAGGCGCGTCCAGTTGGGACCTTCGCTCGATGTGGTCTCAGATGAGCGCCCTGCCCCGTACGGTAGTCGTTATCCTTTTCATTCTCTCCATCTATTCGTTCGGCGTGATGATTGACCGCGCGCTGATGTACAGCGCGGCGCGCAAGCAATCTCGCGTGTTCGTGCAGCAGGTCGCAGGCGCTTTGAAAGACGGCAAACTCGACGAAGCCATCGCCATCGCCGAGCGCAACAAGAAGAGTCACATCGCCAAGGTTGTGGCCACCGGACTCTCGGAGTTCCAGTCGGCTTCGCAGCAGGTTTCCGATGCGGACGTCATAGAGGCGGCAAAGCGCGGTCTGGAACGCTCGGTCGCCATCGTGCACGCCGAAATGAAGCGTGGGCTGTCGGCTCTCGCCACGATCGGTTCCACCGCGCCGTTCGTCGGCTTGTTCGGCACCGTGGTCGGCATCTTGAACGCCTTCAAGGGCATCGAGCAGAGCAAGGCGACCGGTCTGTCGGCGGTTGCCGGCGGTATCGCGGAAGCACTGGTTACCACTGCCCTCGGCCTTCTCGTCGCTGTCCCGGCGGTGTGGGCGTACAACTATTTCACTAATAAGGTCGAAGCTTTCGACGTTGAGATGGATAACTCCTCGATGGAGCTCATCAATTATTTCATCCTGCGTCGCGGCGCCAGGAAGTAGGTAATCATGGCTGCGCCAGTAACCCACGCGCGGTACAAGCCGCAAGCTGGGAGCCAGATGTCGACTCCCAACGTCATTCCGATGGCGGACATTATGCTCGTGCTGCTGATCATCTTTATGGTGGTCACGCCCATGTTGCAGAAAGACCATCCGGTGGACTTGGCCAGGACAGATACCGCCAAGGACATGCAGGATGCCGATAAAGAGGACGCCATCGTTATCGCCGTGACGCGCGACGGTAACATCTTCCTGCGCACCACGCAGATTAAGAAGGAAGAGATCACCTCCGAAGTCAAGGACCGCATTGCCAACCGTCTGGACAAGACGGTGTACGTGAAGAGCGATGCGCGAGCCAAGTACGGCGACGTGGTCGCGGTCGTGGACGAAATCCGCTCGGCCGGTGTCGATCAGGTCGGCCTCTTGACGGAGCGGAACGAGAAAAGCGCGCCTCCGCCTCCTCGGCCACAAGCGGACTAGCGCGCATCGGATAGAAGTAATCGGGTAGAACTCATCATTCGTTTGCTGTCGTTTTTTGCTTTGCGGCCGTGCCCATCCCACGATGGCGCGCGGCCACGGCCTGAAGTACTCGCTAGGGACAGGCCGACAGGAGAAGCTCAATGGGAATGCAGGTAGGTGAAAGTAAGGGCGGTGCGATGGCGGAAATGAACGTCGTTCCGCTGATCGACATCTTGCTCGTGCTTCTGATCATCTTCATGGTTATTACTCCGCTCACGCCCAAGGGGCTGGACACTCTGGTGCCACAGCCGAATCCTAACCAGAAACAAGACGTGGAACTGGAAAACAAGACGGTAGTCGTGCAGGTCTTGATGAATGGCAAAGTCAAGATCAACAACGAAGATGCCACTTGGGAAGGCCTTGGTCCACGCCTCGAGCAGATTTTTAAGGATCGCGCGGAGAAGATCGCCTTTGTGAAAGGCGATAATGATGTGCTGTTCGCGGAGGTTGCGCGCGCCATCGACATCATGCGCGGCTCCGGCATCGATAAGGTTGGCCTGATTACGGCCAAGCTGGAAGCCGGCCAATAGAAATCCTTCAGGGGTCAAATCCTGAAGGCGCTCGCAACGCTTTTGCTCGGATGTGAGAGTCCTCCTCGCGGGAATTTCCCAACGAGGTGGCTCATGGGTATATCCGTTGGCGGTAATCGCGGAATTTTCGTTGAAATGAATGTGGTTCCGCTGATTGATGTTCTGCTGGTGCTGCTGGTCATCTTTATGATCATCCCGCATAAGCAGAGCGGTATGACAGCGGATTTGCCGCAGCCAGCAAACCCCGTTTCAGCCGATCCGCCACCGGCGGCAATCGTTATTCAGGTGCTTGCCGATGGGTCGTTGCGCATCAATCAAGAGTCTGTGGCATGGGATGGGTTACGGGCCAGGTTGGAGCAGATTTTGGGGTCTCGGGCGAATCGAACGGCCTTCGTTCGCGGTGATAGCGCTCTTGAGTTTCAGGTCGTAGCCAAAGTTATAGACACGATGCGCGCTGCGGGTGTAAGGTCGGTCGGCTTGATGACCCCGGGACTGGAAAAACTCGCGGAAACAGATTAGATTGCCTCTCGCACGGGTGCACTTGAAATTCTAGCGCGGGCATCGGCATTAGACCTGGCCGCGCAAAAGTGGGGATGGAAGCTTCAATGACTCATGCATCGCTTATGAAAATTGCTCGCCGGGTTGCTGCGCTCGCCGCGCTCCTGGTTCTTGTAATTGCGGCCTCTGGCTGCAATAAGCTGAAGGCTCGCGACCTCCTGAACAAGGGTGTCACGTCTTTCAAGAATGGCCAGTCTGACGCGGCCATTGAATATTTCAAGCAGGCCAAGGAAGCCGATCCCGACCTCCTCAACGCTCGCTTGTATCTCGCCACCGCCTACGCCAGCTTGTACATCCCGGGCGCGCCTTCCCAGGAAAATCTTGCTCGCGGAAACCAGGCCGTCGCGGAATTCAAGGAGGTCCTGGATAAGGACCCCAATAACCTTTCCGCGATAGATGGAATCGGCTCCATCTTGTTTCAGATGGGCGGCCAACCTTTCGATCCCAAGAAATTCGAGGAATCCAAAACTTATCACCAGAGGCACATCCAGTTGAAGCCCGACGATCCCGAACCTTATTACTGGATCGGTGTAATCGATTGGACTTTGGCGTTTCGTGCCAACGGCGAAATGCGCATGGACTACAACAAGAACAATATCAGGAAGCAGGTCAAGGACACTGACCCGCTACCCACGGCCATTCGCTCGGAGTACGCTTCGAAATATGGCCAGCTGATCGATGAGGGAGTCGCGGACCTGCAAAAAGCCATTTCTATCAAGCCCGATTACGACGACGCCATGGCTTACCTCAACCTTCTCTACCGCCGCAAGGCCGATATGGTGGAAAGCAAGGAAGAGCGCGAAGCGCTGCTGAAGCAAGCCGACGACCTGGTCGACAAGGTCAAGGAAATCAAGCAGAAGCGTTCCGAGCAGCCGCAAACATCGTAATCTTTTTGCCGTTTCTCCAAAGGGCGTCCGCAAGGATGCCCTTTTTTCTTTCTCTGCAAGCCAGCTCCGAGTCGCGCCTAATCGTTCTTCTAGCGTAAAATAGATTATGCCGTCGCCCAGCAATTTGCCTCTCCATTTTCATCGCGACCGCACCGAGCGCCAGCTCGATGCCCGCCTGGACGAACTGCTGGCCAAGCTTCGCAACCACCGCCCCTCCGAGGATCCCTGGATGGTGCGCCGCGCGTATGAAATCGCCGCCGAGCGACACCGCGACCAACTGCGCAGTTCCGGCGACCCTTACCTCACGCATCTTCTCGAAGTCGCCCACATACTCGCGGACATGCGCCTGGATGCCACGACTCTTACCGCGGCCCTCCTGCATGATGCCATTGAGGACACGGAGTACCCGGTTTCGCGCATCGAAGAGCGCTTCGGTGTCGAAGTCGCGCGATTAGTGGAAGGCGTCACTAAAATCGGCCGGCTCAACATGATGGCTCCCGAGGCGCGCCAGGCTGAGAACGTTCGCAAGATGCTCCTGGCTATGGTCAATGACGTTCGCGTGGTGCTGGTCAAGCTGGCTGATCGCCTGCACAACATGCGCACGCTGGAATATCTGGAGCCCCCCAAGCAGCAGCGCATTTCTCGCGAGACCCTCGATATTTATGCGCCCATCGCTCATCGCTTGGGCATGGGCATCGTTCGCGGCGAATTGGAAGACCTTTCCTTCCGTTATCTTGAACCCGAATCATTTTTGGCTCTGCAAAAGGAAGTCAGCGACAAAGCGCCCGTTCACAAAAAATTTCTGGAGGAAGTTCAAGCGACGATTCGTTCCAAGCTGGTCGAGAACGGCATTCCCGCGGAGCTTGAGGCGCGCGTGAAAGGTTTGTATTCGCTGCATCGCAAGATCGTGCGCCAGGAGCGCGCCCTTGAGCAGGTCTACGATCTTCTCGCCGTGCGCGTGGTCACAGACACGGAGCGAAACTGCTACGCCGCCCTCGGCGTCGTGCATCACATTTGGCGCCCGGTTCCCGGCCGCTTCAAAGACTACATCGCGATGGCGCGCCCGAATCTCTACCAGTCTTTGCATACCACTGTCCTGCACAGCGGCCAGGCTTTTGAGGTGCAGATACGCACCCAGGAAATGCATCGCATCGCGGAAGAAGGCGTGGCCGCGCACTGGAAATATAAAGATGGCAAGCCTGTGCAGGAAGATGACCAGCGCATCACCTGGATGCGGCAACTGATTGAGTGGTCGCAGGAATTGGAAGAGCCTGGCGAATTTTTATCCACATTAAAGGTCGATCTCGCGCCCGTCGAGGTTTACGCCTTCACGCCCAAGGGACGCGTGCTGGAGCTTCCGCGCGGCGCGACGCCGGTCGATTTCGCGTACTTGGTGCACACCGAAGTCGGTCATCAATGCGTGGGAGCAAAAGTCAACGGTCAGATGGTCGCCTTACGGCACGAAATCGTCAGCGGCGATGTCGTGGAGATCCTCACGCAAAAGGGCCACGGCCCCAGCCGCGATTGGCTGGGCTTCGCCAAGTCTTCCCACGCCCGCAGCAAAATCCGCCACTGGATCAATCTGCAGGAGCGTGAGGAAGCCACGGAAATGGGCCAGCGGCTGCTCGAGAAAGAAGCCCGCCACTTCGGCCGCAGCCTGAAGAAAATTCCAGAGGAAGATTTGCTGCGCGTCGCGTCCGATTCCGGGCTCTCCAAAATCGAGGATCTCTACGCCGCGGTCGGCTTCGGAAAATATTCCGCGCGCCAGGTGCTCACGCGCGTTCTCGGTGATGCCGCGAAGGGTGCCGAGCCGGCTGCGGAAGATGCCAAGCCCACGCTCGTCAAAACCGTCAAGCGCATGCTCGGCTTTGGAGAGGCGCCGCTTATCGTCAAAGGCTATGACGATCTTCTCGTCTATCGCGCGAAGTGCTGCAATCCCATTCCCGGCGACGACATCATCGGTTACATCACACGCGGGCGCGGCGTGGCCGTTCACACCCGCGCATGTCCGAATGTGCAGAGCCTGCTGTACCAGACCGAACGCCGCATCGCCGTCGAGTGGGGAGGCGCCGGAGCCGCCACCTTCCAGGTACAGCTCCTGATTCGCGCGCGCGACCGCGCCGGCCTGCTGGCCGAAATCACCGCCGTTATCAGCGCTGCCGGCTCCAATATTCATAGCCTGGAAAGCCGTCCAGATCGTTCCCCTAACGCACGCATCGACGCCAGCTTGGAAATTGCCGATCGCCGCCAATTGGAAACCATCCTGGCCAATATCCGCAAAGTGTCCGGCGTCTACGGTGTCGAGCGCGTATACCAGGTCTGAGTTGCATCCGGCGCTGCAGCACATCCCACCTGTCCTTTCGCACAAGTACCCCTGACGGCACACGCCGAACGGTTCCACTTGCCGCCCGCTAGAATGGAAACATGAAGTATCGCGCTCTGCTTCCCGCGCTCTGTGTCCTTTTCCTTGCCGGCGGATGCCACCAGCACCCGTTGACTGATTATCGTCCGCTTGATCGAGCGGGCATGTGGTCCAGCGGTCTCGAAGATCTCAAGAAGCTGAATACCTCCGATTCCGAAGTCGCCCAGCTCGTGATGGTCAAGCAAGCCCGCCTGAGCGACGAGGCTTGCGTAGCTCTAGTTGCCGCAGCGCACGAGAGAAAGCACCCTTTCACCAGCGGCGACTCTACTGCCAATCTCGCCAGCGCCGGCTATTCGGAGGAGCAAATTCTTGAGATTGCCCGCGCCGATCAGCTCGATGCCATCAGCGGCGACGCCGTCGCCCTTCGCCTTATCGGTTTGTCCGACAACTTCGTACAATTTGTTTTGCAACGCCGCCTGCAAAAGCAACCGATGCTCGGCACTCCGCAAATCGCGCGCCTGAAGAATACGGGTCTCACGGAGAAGAAAATCTTGGAGCAGATCAAGTCCGGTTTGACGGATGCTCAAGCCGATCGCGAAGTCGCCGCTCGTGAGGCAGCGCGCAATGGCGCCGGCGGAGGCTTCGTTCGCGTCCGCGGCCGCAAGCCTCGCTAACCGGCATTTCACGCCGCACGTTCAAAGTTTTTTGCCTCCGTCCGTTTCCCCCGCTACAATCGTAACGCTTTGAAACCGAGTCGCCGACCTCGTCTGCTGCTCCTCTTGCTCGGCGGCGCTGCTTATTGGGCCGCCGGTTGCGTAGCCGCGCTCGGACCTGGCTACACCATCGTCAAGCAGGAGCTCAACGTCCAATTCGTTCCCGCGCAGCCCGTCATTCGCATCGATGCCGCCTATCAACTGAAGAACACGGGAAACCAGCCGTTGACCTCCCTCGAACTGCGTCTCCCGGGCCGCCGCCGCTTCCATTTTTCCGATCCTAAGGCTCAATGGGACAAAACCACGTTGAATTTTGGCGCCTCTCCCGACAACCCACGCAATGTCCTTCTCACTTTTTCGCAGCCCTGGACCGTTTCCTCGCAGCACACCTTGCTGCTTTCTGTCGAATACCAGCCCGCCGCTGCCAATGAGACCGCGCTCAGCTTCACTCCCGACGCGTTCTTCCTCCCGGCGGAGGGCTGGAGCCCGGAACTGCTGCCCTCGCGCGGGATTTTCGCCACCGGCGGTGTGCCCCCCAAAGCCTGGAATCTGGTCCTGCGCATCCCTGGCGATTTTATCTTTCACGCCAGCGGCCAATTTCGCAAGCAGGCGAAAAACTCTCGCAATGCGGCCGAGCGAACCATTCGCATCACGCAGACCGCGAAGGATGGTTATCCATTCGTCATCGCTGGACGATATGTCGCGGCCACGCTCAAGGCCGGCAGCGAAACCGTGAATCTCTGGACCCGCTCGCCGCAAAATCCCGAGGCCCTGCGCCAGCCCAGTGAAGCGCTGGTGCGCGCCATCCAGGCGTACGACTCCAATTTCGGGGCCCGCCCCAACAGCCTTCAGCCGCTCTGGATTGTCGAATGTCCAGACTCGGCTGGCTGCTTCAGCAGCACGACCTCCAATTTCGCCCGGCTTATGTTTGAGGAAAACCAGAAGATCTCCGCGGAGATGTCGTCGCAAGACACCGCCATGGTGGACCTCACTGGTGGCGCTCCGGAACTTGCCGCCGTTGCTCCGTCGCTGGCCTCCAGTTGGCTTGGCTACGGCCAGAATCCAGGCTTTTTCGAGCAGACTGCGCCGCTGTCCGCGCTGCCGGCCTTCGCGGCCTCGCGTGGCCGCGAAGCCGTCGAAGGTCCGCAGACCCGCGAGAAGATCATCCGCCGGTTGCTCGGCGCCATTCCCGCAAATCCCAAGCCGCGTAGTCCCGAATCGGACGATGTTCTCCGCGCAAAAAGTATTTTGTTTTTCTACGGCCTTCAGGATCGTTACGGGCAGCAGGTTTTCAGTGCCGCGCTAAGCCACATGCTTGGCGCCAGGCGCGGTGGCGGTTTCGATCAGGATGATCTTATTGCCGCGTTCGAACAGGAGACTCACCAAAACGTCGCGCAATTCGTTCGTCTGTGGATGAAGCACCCTGGCGTTCCTGAAGAATTTCGTGCGCGCTATGAAAACACCGCCGCGTCCACGCTCATATTAAAGGAGACCACACCATGAAGAATGTCGTGACCACGGATCGCGGCCCTAAGCCCATCGGGCCGTATTCGCAGGCCATCAAAGCCAACGGTTTTATTTATTTGTCCGGACAAGTTGCGCTCGACCCCAAGAGCGGTGAAGTCGTCGGCTCCGACATTCGCCAGCAAACCGAACGCGTGCTTGAAAATATCAAGGGCATTCTCGAGGCCGCCGGCGTGAATCTCCATCACGTCGTCAAAACCACGGTGTTCCTTAGGGAAATGAACGATTTCCCCGCCATGAACGAGGTCTACGCCCGTTACTTTGCTTCCGCTCCGCCCGCGCGTTCAACGGTGCAAGTCTCGCGACTCCCCAAAGACGCGCTGGTCGAGATTGAAGTAATCGCTGCGGGTTCTTGAAACGAAGAGCACTTCCCCAAAATAGGCGGCAGGCAATTCGCAAGCTAAGGCCGATCCGGACTCTCCAGCGCCTCTGACACAGCAAACCATGTGACCAGCGCGGTGAATGCTATTGCGTACCAAATGAACTTGCTTTTCCCAGTCTTTCTCGGCTGGTGCTGGCCCCAAGGCGCTGCCGCTGGCTCCGCCGGAGATGGTGCCGCGCCGGCAGCCGCGGCAGCTTCAGGATCTAGGACGACGCGATACGCCGTGCCTTCCGAGATCACTCGGACGTCGTCTTCAACGGCAATGAGAAGCGCGCCGCGCGAGCATCGCACCAACAGCTCCTTCGGATTGAGCAATGTCACATTAGCAATTGTCGGTTCGTTGCCGCGCGGACGAAAAACCGCCGTGCCCACATGAAAAACAAGTGCTTTGGAACCCTTAGTGGAGAACGCCGCCGTTCCGCCGGTCAAGGTCGCGCTTGGCGCGCCTTCCTCGGAGCCCCACGTGAGCTGGCTGGAGCCTTGCAACAGCACTCGCGCGGCTCCCGCCCGAATTTGCAGGCTGCCTGCCCGTTCGGTATCCAGCTTGTCTCCGGCGAACACGGTGGCTCCTGCCGAGGCCGCTGCTGTCCCGACATGCGCGCGCTCCGCGGACACCACGGAACCCAAGCCTAATCCCGAACTGCCCCACATCGGTGATTCCACTAAACTTATTGATAACAATACAGATAGGCTAATCGCCAAGCTCCCGCGCAAGCGCGGCATTTTCGTCTCCAAGAGGGCCACCGGCTCAAGAATAGCGGCCGGACTTCTGCCCGTCAATTGGTTAACACTGTCTACGTTCTTAAAGTCGCACATCTACAGCTTTGCCTGTATGCGCCTTGGACTGACCCCACGGTGGTGGCATTTTGTGCGCGCGCTGTTACAATGCCCTTACTTGTATGGCTGACTGGAAACAGATTACCGCTCGTATTCGCCGTGCTCGCACTGGAAAAGACCCCGCAGCCCAGCTCTCCAACCTTTACCAGAAAACCCGTGATGCCATGGTCGCTTTTGAGTTGGCTAAGTTTTTTGAGGCTGCTGGGCAAAGCAGTGAAGCCGCCAAATGGTATTCCACTGCTGCGGAGCGTTTTCGGCGCGCTGACTGGAAGACCAAAGCAGAGGAAGCTGCGGTGCGTCTTGGCGGACAGGCTTCTGCCACGGAAACTGTCGCGTCCTCCAGCGAATTCGAGCTTACGCCGCCCGTCATTTCCGTTCCAGAACCCGGCTTGCCTTTTGAGGAGACCGCAACCACGTTTGAAACCATTGTCGCTGCAACCGCTGAAGGTTCGGGCAGTGAGGTCTCCGAAGCGCCACGCCGCGGCACGCGCCGCCGTGGCCGCCGTGGTGGACGCAATCGCAGGAAGCCCCAACTCCGCACGACTGTGGAACCACCGGCGCTTCCAGCTGCGCCTTCTAAGGGGGTTTCCGCGCGCCAGCAGGCTCCTCCGGTAGACCAAGCCCCCGAACCACGCTTCACCGGGGTTACCGAGTCCATTTCGCCGCCGCGCCTGCCGTCCGAGTCGGCGCCGGAAACCCCAACCTCTTTGCGCGGTCGTTTCGGCGATCCTGGTCTTTCTTCGCGCCTCTCTCTCTTGGAAATGCAGTTCCGCCGCTTGCTGACTTGTGCTCCGCTTAAGCTCAGCGATGCTGACCGCGCGCCCGTTGGCCCCGGGGTGCTCCTGCTTAGCGATTCCGATCTTTCCACTTACTACTACGTTGAGCCATGCCAGACCTTGCGCATCGCTATTGGCAGTTTTCTGCGTGGCACCACTCGCCGCGGGGTGGAGTCCATCAAGCCGCGTCTCGCCGAGCATCTCGGCATTGCCGAAACTCGCGTAACAAAATATCTCGCTGACCACTGTGTCGCGCGCTATTTACAACTGGATGAAGGCGCGTCCCACTTCGCGCATTTCGTCACGGCGGTGCTTCGGCCAACGCTGAACGACTAGGTTCGTTTTCGCTGCGCATGATTGTGGGGTGGACGCCGAGGCTGCCTAAAAGTGACCTTCTACGCCTACGAGTAACCCCCCTCCTCCCTTCCGTTCGACCCTCGATTTTCCCCATTCAACCTCTGTTTTCGCCATTTAATGCAACTCCCTGGCTTCCTACCCTATAACCGTTAAACTATACAGGTCCAAAGACTTATTGGGCGTTTCTACCCGGCGTGGTACGGTGTTCGGAAGCTCGGGGGCAAGTCGCTGCGGTATCCGCCGCGCTTGAGCGGGCTTCTTATAACGCATCAAGAAATTAAATTGGGATTTTCTAAAGTGGAGGGTAGAGGTTTATGCCGAATCGAGTAGGCACTCAAGTGATGCGAGCGGTGGACGCTGCAGTTTGTAAAACAGCCGGCGCCACCTTCAACGCGATCCAATTTTTCAACAAGCGCAATCCGAATCCATCGTTCACCCCAAAATGGTCGGATAAACCGCTTCTAAAGTCTTGGGAAAAGACCAAGCCAACCCTCGGCTGGCCGCGACAGACGGATTCGCTCTGTCCCGATTGCGTCAAAGAAGCCCGCGAAGCCATCATTCACGGCAAAAAAGATTGGCGCGACCTGATGAACGAAAAGGTCGGCGAAATCAAGGCGCAAATCGTCGAGCGCGATGGCGAAGTCTGGATGATCAAAGACTGTCCCATCCACGGCCATTACGAAGACATGATGGCCATCGACGCCAAATTCCTCGACCACATCGAAAAGCAGTTCCCAGGCCGCGACATCCCTGCGCACAATGACGAAGATCTGCACAAGCACGGCTCCAGCACCGTTCGCTACGGCCGCGGCTCCGTTCTTACCGTGGACCTCACCAACCGCTGCAACATGATGTGCGATCCCTGCTTCATGGATGCTAACCAGGTTGGCTACGTCCACGAGCTGGGCTGGGACGAGATCCAGGAAATTCTCGACAACGCCCTGCGCATCAAGCCGCGCCGCCAGATGTCTGTGCAATTCTCCGGCGGCGAGCCCACCATGAGCCCGTACTTCCTGCAAGCCGTCGCCCACGCGCGCAAGATTGGCTACAACAGCGTGCAAGCCGCCACCAACGGCATCGAATTCGCCAAGAGCAAGGAGTTCTGCAAAAAGGCTTTTGAAGCTGGCATGCGCTACGCCTACCTGCAATTCGATGGCATCGGCAACGACGCCAACGGACACCGCCAGGTCGGCAACCTCTTCGACGTCAAGCTCCGCGCTATCGAAAACATGCACGAAGCTGGCATCGAAATCGTGCTCGTCGTCACCATCGTCAACAATGTGAACAACGATCAGGTTGGCGCCATCGTGAAATTCGCCATGGAAAACCCCAAGAAAATCGCCTTCGTGAGCTTCCAGCCAGTCTCTTTCACCGGCCGCGACGAGGACATCACCCCGGAACGCCGCCTGCGTCAGCGCTACACGCTTTCGCACCTCGCGCAAGACGTCAGCAAGCAGGTCGGCAAGGTTGAGCCCACCCGCGACTGGTTCCCGATTTCATTCATAGCCACATTCGCTGGATTCTCCGATCTCGTCCACGGCCCGGATTCGCAATGGGGAGCGCTCTCTTGCGGTTGCCACCCCAATTGCGGCGTCGGCACCGCGATCATGATCAACAAGGAGACCAAGGAATGGGCGCCGGTTCCGCGCTTCCTGGACGCGCAGCAGCTTGTCCGCGACGTCACAGCCATCACCGACGCCGCGCGCGGCAAGGCCTTCTCCAACTTCATGATGGCTCTGGCGCTCCTCAAGAATTACAAGGCGTTTCAGGGGCCGAAGGGCTTGACGCTCTACGACCTCTTCAAGAAATTCGACAAGACTTGGGCGCTCACCAAGGATTCCGAGAAGAAATACGGCAAGACCTCTCCGGACCGCACCTACGAAGACGCCATGAAGCGCCGTCAGACCGATCCTTGGAACTTCCTCTTCATCGCGGGCATGTGGTTCCAGGATTTGTTCAACTACGATTTCCGCCGTACCGAAATGTGCATCATCCCCTACGCCACGCAGCAAGGTGAAATTTCCTTCTGCGCGTACAACACCGGAGTAGGCTGGCGCAAAATCATCGAGAACATGCACAAAAACGCGACCGTCGCCGAGTGGTACAAGACCCACGGCAAGCATGAGATCTATGCCAAGGGCAAGAAAGTAGATCTCAATACGTACGAGCACTCCCTTAAGATCGACGCCGATGACGCCGCGCGTGTTCGCCATCTCGAGCACGACATTCCGCAAACTGCCGCGGAAGAAGATCGCGCCCGCCGCAAGAAGGCCTACGAAGAACAAGCCAAGGTCCGCGCCATCTACGAAGAGCTAGTCCTGAAGAAGGCCCAGCCCACCGTAGTGCAGATCGGCTCAGTAAGCGACATCGCCAAGTCCGTCCCAGCCAACTTCGCCAACGCAGGCAAGCCCGTAAGCATCGCCCCAGCCAGCGGCAACGGCAATGGCCACGTCAACGGTAATGGCCATTCCAACGGCAACGGCCACAGCAATGGCAACGCCCCCGCGAAGAAGGAAGAAGCCGCCGAAGCAGTAGCCGGCGACTAGTCTGAAGCTAGAATTTGTGATTAGCCTAAGAGCGGCTCCGGTACCGCCGGAGCCGCTCTTCTTCTGCCTCTCACAAGATATCATTTTCCGCTCCCGCATTTGCTCCCTTTACTTTCGCATTGAGAACTTTTAACTTGGGAGCGCCTCAAATGTTCAATTTCCTTAGCCTGCTATCTCTGCTCTCACCACCGTTTCTCGCCTTTTTCGCGTGGAAGAAGTTTTTGGAACCATCCAATGCACACGAGAAGCCCCAATGGAAAACTGTCGTCGACTGGGCTGCGATGCTCTCTGTCTCGGGGCTTTTCGTGGTTTGTGTGGCCGCCTTTCTCACAATTCCTTGCGATGTGGATCTGCATGGCTGGGCTTGTGTCGCTAAGTGGCGGTCTTTCAGTGGATACGTCGTCCGAACTACCCCGATTTTCATTCTGTTGGCGGCCATCGGCAAGAAAGGAACGCGAATCCTTTCCGTGCTTTGGGTTCTTGCTGTCAACTTTGACTGCCTGATGGTCGACATGATGGCGTGACGGATTAGGGAGTTGGAGTGCAAAGAAACGTGCGTTGACGCGGCAAGTTGCAGGGCCTAAATTCTCGTGGCGAGAATGACCGAAGAAGCTTTGCAAGATATGGCGAGACGCGAATACAGTTTCACCGTCGTTTTTGAGCCTGTGCGCGGACCAAGTAACCGTGCCACTGCTTCCCGGCCTGATTACCTACGGGCGGACGCTCGGCGAAGCGCGCGAAATGGCCCGTGACGCTATCCGTTGTCACGTCGAGGGGCTTCGCAAGGACGGTGAGCCAATTCCAAACGAGAAGACTGTTCGCAAAGAAAAGTTGCGTATTGCGCTTACAGCTTAGATATCACCTCGCCTACCGGTTCTCAAGCCGAAAGAAGTGGTTCGCGCCCTCTTAAAAGCAGGTTTCGAGATTCATCATCAGACCGGCAGTCACGTCCAATTGTCAAAGCTTATTCGCGTTTTTCCGTCCGCGCTTGACTCGCATGCTATACTTATTGGCGTAGAGTTTTGCGCCTTGATTTCCCCCACTGTTTTGTGTGTTAGCTAAGATAGTTTTATTCGTCACCGCCCCCTGGGTACGATTTTGCTCGCAACTCCTTCATTTTTACCGGTCACGACTTCACAAGTCCTTTATCAACAACAGTTACGAAGCATTTGACCGCTAAGTTCTTTAGAATGTGCACTTACGACAACCCCCCGGGGGAGGGGGTGCTCACAACAAAATTACAATCAACGCCTGCTATAATCAGTTTCCAAGCTACGAAGTAGTTGAGGACCAAAGGAATAGCTGCCATGCCCATCTACGAATATCTTTGCGAAGAGTGCGACACCCGTTTCGAGAAAATTGTCATCAACAAGCAGCAGGAAATCGCTTGCCCCAAGTGCGCCAGCAAGAAAGCCAGCGTCCAGCTTTCGGTCTTCGCCACCGCAAATGGCGGCAGCAATGGAGCCCCCGCGAAATCTTCCCCTTCCTCTGGAGGGGGTGGGAGCTGCTGCGGTGGCGGCTGCGGCTGCCACTAAAGGGTCTAGGAGTTAAGAATGAGCTTCGACTCCATCGCCTTCCTTTTATTCGTATTCCTCGTCATCGCGGTTACTATTTCCCAGCTCCGTTCCGAAAAAACGGAGAGGGGATCCGGCTCGCTAGGTATCGGTGCCGATGTTCCGCTTTCTGGCGATTCGATCAACCAATGCTCGCACCACGATGCACCGCACCATGCCGGGTGCGACGGCGGAACGGTCCATGATGGAGGATTTGGCGACTGCGGCCATGGCGGATTTGATGGCGGCGGCGGGCATCACTGAGGACCCAGAATCCTTGGCCGGACCTATGCAGGGCGAATCAGAAATACGACGCGTTTTTGGCGCGAGAACAACGAAAAGAAACCCAGCAACTGCCTCCACGGAAAGTATTTCTTGTTCAGCAGCTTCATTCCGTGTTCCGCTTCCGCTCCCATGACGATTTCCGCAACGGCGTCGATCCATTTGCCGAGCAGCTTTCCGCTCGCAGTGCATGGCGCCACTCGCACGCGGGGGTTGTTGCGGATGCGCTTCGCCTTCCCGGAATCCGCGGTGCTGTAGGCGTACAATTTTTCTGGCGGGCCTTGCTCCGGTTCTCCGGCAAACCATACTGGAGTGCGCACACCTTGCCCATTCTTACGGAACGTCTCCAGGTTGATGTACTTCTGTCCTTGCAATGGGGCGAATCGCGTCTCGGCCATGGTGACCTCGATGCTGCCATTCTAGCGCGCGCAAGAAAAAAGGGACGGACAATTTCATCCGTCCCACAAAACTACGGCAGCAAACGTGTCATAAATGTGGCGCCGTCTACTTCCTTACGTAGATCACATCTTCAGTGAACGCGTCCTTCTGATCCTTCTGAAACGTCCAGGTGGTTTGGAAATGATCGTTGTCGATAAATTTGTAGACGGCGTGATGCATGTGTCCGTCGTTCGCGCTCTTCAAATTCGAGGCCCTCTCGAAATCAAACGTCAGCGTCTTGGTTTCTGGCGCATACGTCCCGCGCATCGTCGGCTGATTTCCAGCCATGCAGTAATGCGTCAGCTTCACTTGGTCGCCGTCGAGGTAATACATGGTGATCATCTCCACGGGCTTGCCCTGCTCCACCATACGGAATTTTTCCAACAGAGTGGTGCCTCCCGCTGTCAACTCGATATCCAGCGTGGGTTTGTTCTCGCTGACTTTTTGCTCCTCCCAATGTCCCACCAGCGTTTTCAATTGCGCGAACGCATCCGCGCTGCTGCCCGCCGCGGTAACCTGGCGTGAGCCTGCCAGCCCCGCCAGCAACGCCGCTGCTATCAGAATTCGTGCTGCATTTTTCATTGCTTCTCTCCTCCAAACAGATTTTTACTTCTGCAACTGTCCTGGACCAACGGAAACCAGATGCGAAGCAGGCTCGCCGCCCGCCCCCTGCCGCGCTCTACTTTGCACCCGGATCAGATTGCATTACGCCAAACAGATTGCCTTCAGTGTCTTGGCAATAGGCGAAATATCCGACCGTGGGAATGGGCGTCTTCGGCATGATCAGCGTGCCTCCTGCGTTCGTGACTGCCTTGATGGCGTTGTCCACCGATTCTACTCCGACAGTGTTGGTCGTCGTTGAGACGTTGCCCTTTTTCATCAGGCCGCCGTTGATGCCGGGCGCGCCGTCGGGGCCGGTGTTCACCATCCAATATTCCATCGGGCCCGGCCATTTTTCGATTTTCCAGCCGAACGCTTTCTTGTAGAACGCTGCGGCGCGCTCGGGATTATCAGCCGGTATTTCAAAATGTATGACGCGAGGCATAGCTCTTCTCCCATCTGTAATTGTTGTCGCTTGCAGTAAAAATTCTTTCGGTCTCTATCGAGTCGGTGTAGTCGCTGGCGCAGCGGAAGGAGCGCCGTAACGTTGTGTGGCATAGCCCACGATAATGCCCACGATGCTTCCCGGCAGGATGATCTCGAAATAATAGCCGTGCTGCATTTGTGCCACGATGAACGCGAGAACGAATCCGACCGCCAGTCCAAACAAGATTCCGAGCGCTAGCGAGTGAACTCTCCGCGCAAAGAATCCGATGGCGACGCCAGCAATGAGTCCCTTAATGGTGGATCCAACAACGATTCCGACGATTTGTGCGCGCACCGCCGGCGTGAGCCACGCGGACAAACCGTCGATTGCTCCGAGAACCGTTCCAAGCAACAGACCCAGTAAGACTTTGTTCATTTGTGGGCTCCTCCGAGCCGGGATTCTCTACCCGTTTACCGTTCTTTACAACGGGAGTTGGAATTCCTTTAAAGTTAGCGGTGAAAGAAAATCAGAATTAGCGTGCGGACGATTAAGTAGGCTGCAATCAATAAGATAGGGACGGTGTAGCGGCGGTAAAGGCGAACCGCTTTGTCCAGCAAGCTCTCCTTCTGCGCGGAAACGGGGAGCCCATCCAGGTAGCGCGAGACCTCGGAGGACAAATCCGAAACGCTGGCGTAGCGTTGGGCGGGATCGTGTTCTGTGGCCTTCGCGCAGATTGCCTCGAGCGCTTTCTCTCGCCGCCGCGGCGAGTTTGCATTTGCAAGGGCAACCGGAGCACAAAGAAAGCGCAGTAGCGCACCCAGCGAAAAAATATCGCTGCGTTCATTTACGTGTGCGATGTCGCCTCGAGCTTGTTCCGGCGACATATAGCCGGGCGTGCCCAGCACCGTTCCCTGCCCGGTGATCTGCGTCGCTGGCGTAGTATCCGCAGGCACGTCGACCGATTTTGGCGAATGAACAATCGTTGCTTCCGGATCGTCCTCGGACGCTTCTGCCGGCGGTTCGCGCAAAATCTTTGCCAAGCCCCAGTCCATGACCAAAACTTCACCGAACGGACCGACCATCACGTTGGCAGGTTTCAAATCGCGATGCAGCACTCCGCGCGCGTGCGCGAACGCCACCGCATCGCAAATGCGCGTGAAGAGGCGCAGTCTCTCCGGCAGGGACGTGACCGTCTCAATGTGTTTGTCCAGTCGCTGGCCTTCCACGAATTTCATGGTGTAAAAAACGCGGCCGTCACTCAGCGTGCCGACGTCGTGCACGGGAACGATTCCGGGATGTTCCAAACGCGCGAGCACGCGGGCTTCACGATTCAAACGGCGAGCGAAGTCGCCATCCGCAGCGGGAACGTCGAGGACTTTGAGAGCGACGCGGCGGTCCAACATTTCGTCGTGCGCGGCGTAGACCACACCCATGCCTCCGCGAGCCACGCGCTCCAACAGTCGATAGCGCGTGCCGAAAAGGTCCGGCAAAGTTGCGTTTTGCCGCAAGCGATCCACCGTTTTGTCAGAGAGAAATTTCATGCTGTGTCCGGGCCGAAGAGTGTGCGAGCTTCGCGGCGAAACTCCTCTTCGCTGCCGCAGATTTCGCGCAGCCGCTCCAGTGCAATCCGGCGAAACTCGCGGCGCGCCCAGGAAAGCGCGTTGGTCACATCCGAGACAGGAATAGCATATTCCGCGGCCAGCTTCTGGTACGAAATCTGCGGGTCACCGGACAAGTCGTAGTCTTCGAAAATCCGGAACGTGCGCTCGCGCTCTTGTTCCACGCACAATTGTCGTAAGTCTTCCACGGCAAACGCAAATAGACTGCGCACCCATTCTTTTTCAAAGAATTCGTCGAGCGACTCGGGGGAAGGAATCGAGGCGGCATCGATAGTGGCTCCAGCCAATTCTCCTTCCGCAGCTTGAAAGTCGAGGGCCACATGCGTCGCATTCCCGCCTCGTTTGTGACGGTGGGCCGCTTTATCCTGATTCATCACAAAGCTATCCGCGCACAAACGAAGATAGGTGCGCAGCTTGCTCTTCGCCGGATTGTATTTAGCGAGCAGTTTGCGTTCGAGCATTTCGGCGAAGAATCCTTGCGTCAA
>Ga0210409_10000417_pt1 | contig 72250 bp, 62 predicted proteins | sample IncBWH17MmetaG_FD_161649 | JGI IMG/M metagenome (GOLD analysis project Ga0210409, IMG submission 161649) | Forest soil microbial communities from Barre Woods Harvard Forest LTER site, Petersham, Massachusetts, United States - Inc-BW-H-17-M | ecosystem: Environmental > Terrestrial > Soil >... | reverse complement strand
AGGAAATTCCATCCGTGCCGGAACCATCTTCGTTGGCCCTGATCTTCGCCGGAGTCTGTGTTCTTTTCAGAAGGGCTTTTCACAGCTAACCCGACTATCGTTCGCAACCTCTCAGAGGCGATCGCGCATCCTTGTGCCGTTCAAGGGTGCGAACCGTTGCGTTTGCTTCGATTCGTTCCCAGAATGGGAATTCGCTGCACGCCTCCTGCAACCCATTCAATCCACAGCCTTTAATTTATCACTTGACAAATAGCCGCTGATGCGGTACTCTTAAGTTAAGATTTTGCTGACCGTGTCCCCGCTTCGTTCCTCCTTCCTTCAGACACCCGCAGTGCATCCCGCAAACGATTTTTTACTCCTTTGTTTTCAGCACTTTCTGAGTTGCTATTTTCGCAACCCCTTTACTTTCACAATCATCTGCGTTGCCCCCTAGTTTTTTCCAATCGTGCTCTTCATGAACCTTCCGCGGCGCCTCAAGCCCTAAGTCCTTCTTGCCCCGAGCGAAGCCGAGGGGTATCTACCGCTTTCTTGCCCAGAGCCAAACAGAGGGGTACGCGATATACCGGTTCAACGGTCCAACGGCTTCTGCGTCGCGGTGGCAAACCCTTTGTTTTCACACTGCTACGCGCTCTTTGCGGTCTTTTTCTCGCTCCTTCTCTTTGTTTTCAATGGTTTGCAGGATCTTTTACCAAAACACCGGGGTATGGGTACCCTCACCGAATCCAAGCCACGATTGGGAAGTCACAATATCAGACCATCCGGGCTACAATCGCGAGCCGCGGCGGCGTCCTTGCGCCGACTCTACGATTCGCCTTGGAGCTTTGACGCATGAACACGACTAAGACTGTAGGTTTACTGGCAGCGTTCGCATTTTCGGTCGCGCTATTTGCACAGAGCGCGCCGCCGGCCAAGTCCATTGCAGAACGCCTGGGCTATCCGTCCAATGCGCGGCTGCTGGTCATCCACGCCGACGACTTCGGCATGTCGCACTCCGTCAACCGCGCCATCGAGGAATCGCTGGAGAAACATTGGGTGACGTCCGCGAGCATTCTGGTGCCTTGCCCATGGTTCCCGGAAGTGGCGCGCTGGGCCAAAGCGCATCCCGATGCCGATCTCGGCATCCATCTGGCGCTGACTTCCGAATGGACGACCCTGCGCTGGGGGCCGGTGTCCGCGCAGTCCAGAGATTCGAGCCTGCTCGATCCGGATGGCTACTTGCCGCTGACCTCGGAGTACGTGGCCACACATGCCAAGATCCCTGACGTCGAGACGGAAACGCACGCGCAGGTCGACAAAGCCAAAGCCGCCGGCATCCACCTGACGCACCTGGACACGCACATGGGCGCCATCGTCACCACTCCCGATTTGATGAAGGCCTATCTCGGTTTGGGGCAAGCCTACAACTTGCCGCTCCTCCTGGACAATCGAGCCGAACCGCTGGCGCCGGGCCGCGTCCTGCTTAGCCAGCTAGTGCAAATGAATCGCGGAACGCCCAAAGCGCAGTGGTTCGATGCGTACAAGAAAATGCTCGCGCCACTCCCCCCGGGCTCCTACCAGCTGATCGTCCACCTGGCCTACAACGACGACGAAATGCAAGGCGCCACCGCGGACCATCCGGACTGGGGTGCGGAGTGGCGCCAGAACGATTTGGATCTGGTGCGCAGCACAGAGTTCCAGAAATTTCTGAAGGACCAGGGATTCGTCCTCGTCGCGTGGCGAGACCTGGCCAAAGCCCTGCCCACGCAGTGAAGCAGTCGCGAGCGCGAGTATGAGTTTTTCCTAATGATGTGCGGTATTGCACAGTGTCGCTCGTGCATACTTTCTTGGGAATGGTGCACTATCGGACAGTATTGCGGGAGGCGAAGCTTGATACTGATGTCTCGAGGATTCTCGAAGGAGACACATGTTCAAGAGATCAAGCATCACGCTATCCGTAATTATGGCGCTGGGCGCATCGGCGCAAGCGGGGGCCCAAACACAAGTGCCGGCCGATTCCGGCAATCCAACACCGGCATACCGAACCAATGTGGTAAGTCGTACCACCCGGGCGGTGAGCTACAGGCACCGCAGCGGGTCGACCAAGATCAATTTCCAAGGCACCGACCTGATGCCTGGCGCGGGAGGCGAGGCCAAAGTCAACAGCAAGCGCGGGGCCCTGACCATCGAAGCAGAATTTTTCGCACTCGACAAGCCGACGACCTTTGGCCACGAGTACCTGACCTATGTCTTGTGGGCCATTTCGCCGGAAGGCCGGCCCGTCAACATCGGCGAAGTATTGGTGGGCGATAATCACCGCAGCAAACTGGACGTTACCACGGACCTGCAGGCTTTCGCGATGATCGTAACCGCGGAACCTTATTATGCCGTGCGCCGTCCCAGCAACCTGGTGGTCCTCGAGAACGCGATTCGCTCCGATACTGTTGGAGCGAGCGAGGCCGTGGACGCCAAGTATGAATTGATCGATCGCGGCGGCTACATCCCCACGGGTTATAAATTCGACCCAGTGGTCCTAAACGCCAAATTGCCGCTGGAATTCTTTGAAGCGCGCAACGCCTTGCGCATCGCACAATCCGCGGGCGCCGAACGATACGCCGCGACAAGCTACGGAAACGCCGTTCGCCAGATGGACGAGGCCGATGCGGTGGCTACCGGAAGGCATTCCAACAAGAAATCGCTGATTGCCTTGTCGCGCGAAGTGGTGCAGACCTCGGAAGACGCTCGTGAAATCGCCATGAAGAATATGGACGAAGAACGCGCCGAGTCCGAACGCGCCGCGGGACGGGGCCGTGAAGCTAACGCGAATAATCGTGCCAACGAAGAATCCGATCGCCGAGCGAATGCCGAGGCGCTAACCGCCGACGCCAATCGCCGCCGCGATGACGCGGACCGCAACAACGTCAATGCGCAAGCCGCCCAGGCCGACGCCGAAAGAGACCGCAACAGGGCGCAGCGTCAACAGCAAGCCGCGGAAGCGGATTCCGACCGGAATCGCGCCAACGCAGCTTCATCCGATGCGCAGCTGCAACAATCCGTTCGCGACCGCAATGAGGCAGACCGTAATAACGTCAATGCCCAGGCCGCGCAAGCCGATGCAGAGAGAGACCGCAACAACGCTCAGCAGCAACAACACCTTGCCGAAGCGGATTCCGAACGGAATCGCGCCGCGGCGGCGTCATCCGACATGCAGCTGAAGGATGCGGTTCGCGATCGCGAAGAGCTTCGCGCTCGCCTGCTGCAGCAATTCAGCCTGATCCTGGAAACTCGCGACACAGCTCGCGGTCTGGTCGTCAATATGTCGGACGTGCTGTTTGACTCCGGCAAATTCACGCTACGTCCGCTGGCCCGCGAGAAGCTGGCGAAAATATCGGGCATCGTGCTCGCTTATCCGTCGCTGAAGCTGGCGGTGGAAGGCAATACCGATAGCGTTGGCACCGAAGCTTTCAATCAGGAGCTTTCGGAGCATCGCGCCGAAGGCGTCCGCAACTACCTGACACAGCAAGGCGTCCCGGAATCATCGACTACCGCAACGGGCTTCGGTAAGAACCGGCCCATCGCGTCCAACGATACGTTGGAAGGACGTCAGCAAAATCGCCGCGTCGAATTGGTCGTCTCCGGCGAAGTGATCGGCACGAAGATCGTTTCAATGAGTCTGCAACCAGTCGCCGCAGTCACACCTCAGTAAGCACCACGCAACAAAAAAGAGCCGGCCCCCAACCTCGGGAGCCGGCTCTTTTTCCTTTGCTGCCGGCGGCGACTAGTGTCTAGTCACGTTGTTTGCTGCCGGCAGATCGTACGGAAATATCTCCGCTTGCGACGCTAAAGACGGCTGAGACAGGCCGTCTTTTCTTAGCGTGCGCTTAGTCGCGTTGCATTACTCACGACGCGACGCCGTGTTTAGTCGTGGTCGGGATGCTCGTGGCGCCAGTTCCAGTAGTGCTTCTGCACGCGGTAGTGCTGCCGGTTGTACTCACGATAGGTGCGGTGCTGGTCGTTCAGATAATGCCGGTAGGCATGGTCTTCTCGATCGTCCCAATTGTGGTAGTCGCGGTGGTCGCGGTCGTAGACGCGGACCTGAACGCTGGCCTCTTGCGGTCTGGGTGCGGCCACGAGTGCCGTTGGCACAACGATGGCGGCGGCCAGAAGCAGTGAACGGATATAGCGATTGACTGGGTGCATGAAGTGGTCCTCCAAACCGGAGATACCTAGGTTCATAACCCCGGTAGCTACGACTATGTGCGCTTGCGCGGAAAATTTATGTGCTGTAGAGAACAGTTTCGGAAAATTTGTTGCGGATCAACAGAAATGTTGAGTGGAAGATGGGCGCATTTTAATAAAGAAACATCGCTCACGAAGCGCCGCTCGGGGGCGAAGAAGCCTATACTGGAAGCACCATGGAAAAACTTCAAGAATTTCAAGCCGCAGCACGCGAAGGCGGCTTTGTTACGGTGGAGGAGTGCGACGAGGGCACGGTGCTGTGGCTCAGGAAACAGACGTCGGATGCGGTTACGAAGACGCACCAGCGCATTTGCATCGACAGCCAGTCGAGAATTTTGACGGTCTACTGGATGACCGCGCTAGGGAAAGTGGACTCGAAGACGTTTCGAAGCGCGTCGAGTTTGCAAGAGTGGTTCGCACAGCCAGCGGCCACATGACCAATCGCGAAGCCATTTTGCGACTTTACAGCAAGTAGCTTCGCGTCAAATTTTTCTCCACGCGGGTAAGCAGGAACCGCCAATTTCTCCAACCTATTCCGGTGACGTCCTCAATATAGTCTTCTAACCTCGAGGGCAGTTGGGGTGTTTGCGTTCGTGGCCGGAATCGGGATGATCGCCCAGGTAATAGGGGGCGTTGACGGCGAAGATGCGCTCGTTGCCGCGAACTTCCAGCATCCATTCGAGCAGGCGGCCGCGCTGATTGTGCAGGAAATATTCGTACCACGCGCCTTCGACCAGTTCGGGAATGATTACGACTATGCGGCGCCGCGGGTGCTTCTCCGACAATTGCAAAATGTATTGAATGATAGGGACGATGACGAATCGATAGGGCGAAGGCAGGGTCAATAGTTTGGGCGTGGGCCGGCCCTTTTCGCGGAAAGAGCCCTCGACGTAACGCTCCCATGCGGCTTTCAAGAGTTCGGAGTGCTCTTCGGGTTCGACGTGGACAGCGATGATTTCGGAGCTGATGCGCGAGGCAAATTCCAGGCCTTGCTTGGTGATGCGGCTCCAACGATCGATGGGAACCACGGCGATGGGAGGATCCTCTTGATTGGCCGGCTGCACTGGATCCTTGCACAGCGTTCGCACGCGGACGAAGTGATAGTGGCGGCGCACCCTACCAAAAAGAACGACCAGCAGAGGGATGAATAGCAGCGTGATCCAGGCGCCTTCGATGAATTTGGCGACCAGAACTACGCAGACGGTTATGCCGGTGACGAACGCGCCGAGCCCGTTGACAAGAGTGCTCTTGATCCAATGCGGACCGCGCTTCTTGTACCAATGCACGACCATGCCAGCCTGCGAGAGGGTGAAGGCCAGGAAGGCGCCTACGGCGTAAAGAGGAATGAGCTTGTCGGTGATGCCATCGAAGAGCGTCAACAACACAGCGGTGAGGAGCGCGAGGGTCACAATGCCGTAGGTATAGACGAGGCGGCGTCCGCGATAGCGGAAGGCGTGAGGGAGGTAATTGTTCTGGGCGATGGCGCGGCAGAGACGCGGAAAGTCGGCGAAGGCGGTGTTGGCGGAAAGCGAGAGCACCAGAAGGATAGAGCCGATGGTTACATAGTAGAAGATACCTTTACCGAAAACAGCGGAGGTCAGCAGGGAGAGAATGCTCTGGTAGCCGGGCTGGCCGGGCTCGGTGGCGACGATGCCGTAGGCTTTGACGAGATACGAAATGCCGGCGAGAAGCATGGCGAGCAGGAAGATGATGATGGTAAGCGTGCGTTGCGCGTTTTTTACGGCAGGCTCGCGAAAGGCTTTCACTCCGTTGCTGACCGCTTCCACGCCGGTGAGCGCGGTGCAGCCGCTGGAAAAAACTTTTAAGAGCAACCAGTAGGTAACCATTTCGGTGACCGGCGGCGGGGATGGCAGCGCCGCTTGGGGTGCGGGATGCCCGCCGCTCATCCAGGTAAGAATCAATCCACGACCTAAGACGATGAGGAGTGTGCCGACGAAGAGATACGTGGGCACCATGAAGGCGAGGCCCGCTTCGCGTACACCGCGCAGATTCACGATGGTGACGATGACAAGGATGCCGAGGCACATCGAGAGCGTGTGCGGCTGCAAGGAAGGGACCGCGGAGATCAGCGCGCCCACGCCTGCGGAGATGCCTACGGCGGCGGTGAGAATGTAATCGGTGAGCAAGGCGGCAGCGGCCAGGAGACTCGGACGCGCGCCCAGATTGAATCGGGCTACGGTGTAAGAGCCGCCGCCTCCGGGATAGGCGGCAATCGTCTGGCGATAGGAGAAATAAACGATGATCAGAAGCGCGATGATCGCGGCGCTGACCGGGATGATGTAGCGCAGGCCGAGAAGGCCCAGGGGGATTAGTAGAGTGAGAGCGGCTTCCGGGCCGTACGCGGCGGAGCTCAAGGCGTCCAGGCCGAAGATCGGAATGCCCCGGATGGGGCCGATTTGCTCGGCACGTTCGTCGGTGGTGGCGAGGGGCTTGCCTACGAGGAGATCGAGAATATTCATCGGGCGAGGAGGTTCATCGTTTATCTGGCGCTTCCATTTGTAACGGGATAAGAGACAAAGTCAATCGGATACATCGGAGGCCGGCATGCTACGACGTGGTGGCCGCTACACTGTAGCGAGTTTCAAGGAGTGCCGTTTTCTGCCTTGACTTTTGGTGAGCGCTACACTATTTTACTCTAGGCCTAGAGCGAGTGAGGCTGCGTAGGGTAAAGGCATTCCGATGAAAAGTGGTGATCAACGAGATCTGTTTCCCGGCGCGCTGGAGATGATGATTCTCCGGACGCTGAAGCGGCAGCCTCTGCACGGCTACGCGCTGGCGCAGCACATCAAGCGAACATCGCAGGATTTATTGCAGATTGAAGAAGGATCGCTCTATCCGGCACTGCAGCGACTTCTTAAGGAACAGCTGGTGAAGGCGGAGTGGGGGATTTCGTCGACGAACCGGCGGGTGCGGATTTACAAGTTGACGGCGGCAGGAGCGAAGCATCTGCGACAGGAGGTGTCGCGCTTTGAAAGGATGCTGGAAGGGATCACGCGAGTGTTGGCGCCGGGTGAGTCATGAACTGGCCTAAGCGGATATTTTTACGCAAGCGTATCTACGACGATCTCTCACAAGAAATTCGGGAGCACCTTGAAGAGAAGATCGAGGAACTCGTCGCCAGCGGCATGTGCAGGAAAGAGGCATCGCACGCTGCTCACAGGGAGTTTGGGAATGTGACGCTGACGGAAGAGGACAGTCGAACGGTGTGGCGTTGGCCTTCCATTGAGAGCTTTTTCATGGATGTCAGCTATGCCCTACGGACGCTCCGCAAAGACCGCCGCTTCACCTTTATCGCCATCCTTGCTCTCGCCCTCGGTATTGGCGCCTCGACTGTCGTCTTCAGTGTCGTCTATAGCGTCTTCTTCCATGCGCTTCCTTATAAAGACTTCAACAGATCTGTCGTAATTAATATGAATAATTTAGGAAGTGCCGGCGGATGGAAAGTTCGCCAGTACTTCTTTCCCGAGGAGGTGCGCGCCTTTCGCGAGCAGAGTCATATATTCGAAGAGATTGTTGCCTACATCGGCATGCGCCCCAAGTACGACGACGGGAAATCCATTCGTTTCTTTTCCTTCGGCGCGGTGGTAACGCCCAATACGTTTGACTACCTGGGTGTACCGCCGCTGCTGGGCCGTACGATCTCGGAGGAAGATGGACGCCCTGGTGCTCCGCCAGTGTTCGTAATGAACTATCGCCTCTGGCAGCGTGAATTCGGTGGCGATCCCAAAATCCTTGGCACGACCTTCATCCTGAACGGCAAGCCAACAACCCTTGTCGGAATCATGCCCTTGCAGTTCAACGCTTTCGGCGCGAACTTCTGGATGCCTGTCACTCCCGACTACGCGACGCACGGGTTCAAGCTGATGGGACGCCTCAAGCCGGGTGTTAGCGCCCAGACTGCCGGAGTAGAGCTCGATGCCATTGCGCATCGCCTGCACAGGCCGAACCCGGGTGGAATCTTTCCAGAGGATAAGTTCACCATCGTGCCGCAGGCGCTGCTCGACAGTCTCATAGGAAACTTCCGGACAACGCTTTATGTGTTGTTCGCCGCTGTCTTGCTGCTTCTTTTGATCGCGTGCAGCAACGTTGCAAACCTCCTGCTGGCTCGTGCCACGGCCCGCGAACGGGAAATAGCCGTGCGCGCCACGCTGGGCGCAACCCGCGGTCGCCTCGTCCGCCAGTTGCTCGTGGAAAGCTTCTTGCTTGCGGCAGCGGCAACCGGAGCGGGTTGCGTGTTGGCATACTTCGGTCTGGAAGTCGTCATCGCACTGATTCCCGCAGGCACGCTGCCGGTGGAAACCGTGATTCGCATGAATGCGCCGGTCTTTCTCCTCTCTCTGGCTCTGACTATATTGACGACTATCCTCTGCGGCCTTGCGCCCGCGCTCCACGTAGCGCGGGGCCAGTTGCAGCCGCGTCTCACCGGCAGCGGCAAGGGAGTGGGAGAAAGTTTTCAGCACAGTAAGCTCCGAGGAGGGCTGGTGGTCAGCGAGGTTGCGCTGTCGATCGTGCTCCTGATTGGCGCCGGTCTTTTGATGCGCAGCTTCCTCATTCTCACACGCGTGGACCTCGGGTTCGATCCGAAGAATATTCTGTACTTTGAGCTCAATCTGCCTCCGACGTACAACACGGACCTAGCTGACTCTTTGCAAAGGAAAAACGCACTGACGCGTCAGCTGCTGGAGCGCATGCGGGCCCTCCCGGCTGTTACCGCTGTTGCGGAAATGGCCGACCCGCCGCCACTGAAGTACGAGGTCACCGACACAATTATCCCCGGCAAACCTCACTCAAGCCGTTGGGAGACGCGGTTTGAAATGTGCAGCGATGGCTATTTTCAAACGCTCGGAGTGCCGTTGTTTCGCGGGCGGTTCTTCTCCCAAGACGACGTGTCTGCGGCGCGAGACGTGATGGTGGTAAACGAAGCTTTTTCCCGCCAGTACTTTCCCAGCGAGGATCCCCTCGGCCACAAAGTCAAACTGGACATTTTTGACAAGCCCTACTTTGCCGGGGCCGCGCCGCATGACACTTATTTTGAAATCATTGGAATCGTCGGCGACTACAAGACACGCAGCTATGACAACCCGTCCTGGCAGTCTTTCCCGCAAGCCTTTGTCCCTTACAGTGTCGCGGGATTTAACTGGCGCCTGTTCATGGCCCGGACCTCGGTCGACCCTAGCTTGCTATTGAAGAACATGGGGCAGGAGGTACGTGCTCTCGACCCGGGCGTGCAGATTTCCACTTCCGGTACGCTAGAAGGTTCGCTGCAAGAGTTCTACCGTGAACCGCAATTTCAATTCGCAACGCTCTCGGCCTTCGCTGGAATCGGCTTGGTCCTCGTGATGATAGGAATATTTAGTGTAATGGCCTACGCAGTGTCTCTGAGAACTAACGAGATTGGCGTCCGCATGGCCCTCGGAGCACAACAGTCAGATATCCTCCACCTTATGCTCCTCAACGGCTTCCGTCTGGTCGCCGGAGGCATTTTGGTTGGTCTCCTTTTCAGCTCGGCCTTAACGCGCCTTCTCACCAGCCAAATTCCGGGTGTTTCAGCCACTGACCCGTGGACATTTTCTGGAGTGGTGGCAGTTGTCCTATTCGTAGGCATAGCCGCATGCCTTGCGCCCGCCCGTCGCGCGATGAAGGTCGATCCGATGGTGGCGCTGAGGTACGAGTGACCTCTTACTCGCCGCGTTAACGATAGAAAATGAACGAGGATCTTCGCTGGCTCAGACTTCCCAGTCGCGATGGGAGATTCTAGAGGCAGCGGTTGGCGGCATTGGACCACTCGAGCTGGATGGTGAAGCCGCCGAGTGTGCGGGTTTGCCAGGCGCAGATGTCGCCGATTTCGCCGTTGTTGTCGTCATACCAGCCTTGGCCGGGGACGGGATCGGTGATCGCTTCGCAAAGCTCGTGGGAAGTTGTGGAGGTCAGCGCATCGAAAGCAGCGGCGCCCCCGAGGCAGCCGGCACAGCTCGGATAGGGCATGACGGCGTAGAAGATTTGGTTGTTGATGGCGTCGTGGTAGCCGCAGAAGACCTTGCAGGAAGCACTGCCGCCCTGCGTGACGGTGACTCCGGGGGGAAGGAAAACGAAGTAAAGGGTATTGGCAGTTGCGGCGGGAAGGATGCCCGCGGTGATTTGTTGCTGCAGAAACTTTTGAATGGCGGAATCGTCGACTGTTTTTCCGGGAGCTGGGGTCGTAATACTGACGGTGCCAATGAGCGAGCCGCGACCGATGGCCTGGCTGGGGACGCTGTATTCGCCGAGTTGGTCGAGAAGCTGGCTACTGAGAATGAAATCGAAGAATTGATTGAGCTTGGGGAGCAAGGCGCTTTGTGGGGCGGTGTTCCAGGCGGCTCCCCAGAAGACGGTGAACACCTTGACGGAGGTGAGCAGAGGTCCGTTGCGGTAGGTGAGTTTGGGAGGAACTTGCGGGACGGCGGCCAAGGCCTTACCCGGGTGGAGCGGCACGATGCGGATGGGGGGAGCGAGCTCGGATGGGCGAGTCTGGGCTGGCTTCGTAGCTTTCGGGCGTGGTTTGGACGGCATGGTTGGCTCCTCGGGGGGACTCGAAGACTGGGGAGAGCAAAGTTAGCGAAGGACAGGTCAAAAGTAAATGGGCCGATGGCAAGTCGGCCCGCTCAGAATCGTAACTGTATGACAACAGGGCGCTTACAGCAGGAACATCCTGTTATCGCCTTTGCCCGAAAAGTGGCTATTGCGATACTGTCCCAAAGTTACGCTGCACTTCCGACCAGTAGTTTTTTGAGGCTCACCACAGTAGTCTGAAAGGGACGTCAGAACCCCATTTCCAGCGCCGTGGGAGAGCAAAATTGTTCTGCGATCGATGTGGGTTGAACTTCCTGCCGAAACAGTCGGTGTGCACCCGCTGCAATACAGCGGCGACGCGGCATTGGTTTCAGCTAATGAGCTTGATGACTTTGTTGCTGGCGGTGGCGTGTAACGCCGTGGTGGCATTCCTGCTGCTGCCACGACTGGCAGAAAGCGCCCGCTCGGCACAATCCAGCGCGCTCTTCCGGGGATGGATGTGGTTCGACCATAAGGCAGCGCTGTACGGCTGGGTGCCGATTGCCGCGGGACTCCTGGCCTGGGATTACCTGGTGTGGAAAGAGGCGCGGCCGAAGGTCCGCGGATGGTTCACCCGCAAGTTGCTCACGCTGTCGCTGGCGGCAGGGGTTGCACCGATTTTGCCGTGGTGGATTCCGGCAGGCGCACCACCGGGGCAATTCTTGTCGATGATCGGAAAATACCCGGGACTGCCGGTGCTCCTGGCGTGGGCTGTGGTTTTAGTGGTGCTGGTGCTGCTCTGCGCGGACGCGGAATCGCGCGATTATCTGCTCGGGCACGGAAAAGTGCTGAGCGTGGCGAGCATTTGCCTGTTGCTGCTCGTGCTCACGATGACGATGGTGGGCTGGGCCGTCACTGTGTGATAGCCACACAGGGACGAACGCTAGTCTGTCAACAGCCGGGTGCGAGTGCTCTAGGCAACAGACGAGTCAGCAAACCCATCCCATTACCGGGTGCGAAAAGAAGTAGCGTACGTTCCTTATCCGCGTGTGTACAGCGAACACTGTATGCGATTTTCCTTGCATGAATGAACCGCTTAAGTTTCAAATGTGGTCGGTGCGGTTGGCGTTCGTCCCCGAACGTAAAGAAAATTCCCGGCGGGTTTGGTGCGGCTAGAGGCGCGAAAAGAAGCGCGGGACGGAGTGAGTCTGCGTCCGGCAGATTCGGGAGAGAAAAAATCAATGGGCAGCAGGATTTTGATCGTGGACGACCATGAGGTAGTGCGCCAGGGCATCCGAACAATCTTACGGGCGCGGCCACAATGGGAAGTGGTTGGAGAAGCAGTGAATGGCCGGGACGCAATCGAGAAGGCCCAGAGCCTTGACCCGGACGTGATCATCATGGACATCACCATGCCAGAGATGAGCGGGATTGAAGCGACGCGAGAGATTTCCAAATTGAAATTGCGCTCCGCGGTGCTCGTGTTCACCATGCATGAGTCGAAGAATCTGGCGGCGACCGTACAGGATGCTGGGGCCCGCGGCTTCGTGCTGAAGTCGCATGCGGCGAGAGACTTGCTGGACGCGCTGGAAGTGCTGATGGGCGGGGGAACCTTCTTCGGACCTGATGCGGGAAAGGGGTCGAAGGCTAAGGAAGAAACGGGCAATCGAGGTGTGACGTTCTGCACAAGCTTACGATTGAGGTTGGCGAATTAACGCAAGAAACCAAATTTTTGCGGCCTGACTCGCGAGTGGGCCAAGACCCTCCAAACAACTAATTGCGTATGGATTTAAGGGCGGTTACTAAGCTCCGTGTGGGCGGCATAGGGGCGGACGCTGGCGGCTGTACGATGAACTAACCTGTGGAGACAAGGGCAAGCGAAGAGTAAGAGAAAAACCGTCCCAGCCCTACCGCCTCGAATTTCTCGAGGGGGTCGGCTTCCCCCTTGCACTTCGGTAAACGGAGCTTAGTAACCGCAACGCGATATTCCCATGAGGCATAGTGGGTGACCATACTTGGAAATTTGTAGCGCGCTCTGAAATGATGCTGTAGCGGACAGGCCACGGACGCGGCGCAGCCGTCACCCTTCATCCCCCGACCGAGATTCGATAATGGTTGTTCAAATTGAGATTGGGGCATCGCGCGGCTTGTTTGCGGCTCTTTTGAACGCCCGCGACCGAGCGACGAACGGCTCCATGGTTAGTGCGAGCGCGAAGCGTCGCGGTTGCTGATCTTCTCGACGGTTTCCTGACTGGTGTGATCGAAGAGCACGTACTCGCCGGGGGCACGCGTGGCTAGTTCGCGGAGGCGCGCTCGTGCGCGAACCAGGTCCGCGGCGGCCTCAAGCCAGATGAAGCTGCCGTCTGGATCTCGGCGAAGCAGATCGAAAGAAGATTGCATAAGCACTCCATCTGGAAACTAGACATGTCGCCCCGGCGAAACAGCGCGGAGTTAGACAGACTATACGTCACGAAAGATAAGCGGTAGAAAAAGCGGAATGAACAGAGTGAAATCTTTTTCTGCTACCGAGCAGAAATGCGAATGCTCGAACTCCGATCCTGCGAACCCTGTTTAGGGTTCGCCCTAACGGGACGGGCGCTTGGCGTCGGCCGATGATGCCGCGGCTGCCGCGGCTTTTTGTGGTGGCCGGTCGCTGTGGGCGGGGACGGCGGCATGGCCATTCACGCCGCTGGGTGTGCTGGAATTGCCCGGCAGTGGGATGTCGAGTTTTTTGCGCAGGGCGGTTTCGAGCTTGTCGCGGATATCTTTGTTTTCCTTGAGGAAGACGCGAGCGTTTTCGCGGCCTTGGCCCATGCGTTCGCCGCCGAAGCTGATCCACGTGCCGCTCTTTTCGAGCAAACCTTTGTCGACGCCGAGGTCGATCAGGTCGCCTTCGCGGGAGATGCCTTCGCCGTAGAGAATGTCGAATTCGGCTTCGCGGAAGGGGGCGGCCACTTTGTTCTTCACGACTTTGCCGCGCGTGCGCGAGCCGATTACGCGATCGCCTTCCTTGATGGCTTGCACGCGGCGAATGTCCAGGCGAATCGAAGCGTAAAACTTCAGCGCGCGGCCGCCGGTGGTGGTTTCCGGGTTGCCGAACATCACGCCAATTTTTTCGCGAATCTGGTTGATGAAGATGAGGCAGGTACGCGACTTGGAGACGATGGCGGTGAGCTTGCGCAGCGCTTGCGACATCAAGCGCGCTTGCAGACCCATCTGCGGGTCGCCCATATCGCCTTCGAGCTCGGCCTTGGGCACAAGGGCGGCAACGGAGTCCACTACGACGATATCGACGGCGTTGGAGCGGATGAGCTCTTGCGCGATCTCGAGCGCCTGCTCGCCATTATCGGGTTGCGAGACGAGAAGATTGTCCACATCGACGCCGAGTTTGCGCGCGTAAATGGGATCTAGGGCGTGCTCGGCATCGATGAAGGCAGCGGTGCCGCCCAGCTTTTGCGCTTCGGCGATGACGTGCAGGGTCATGGTGGTCTTGCCGCCGGATTCCGGGCCGTAGACTTCGACCACGCGGCCGCGCGGAAAGCCGCCGACACCGAGGGCAGCGTCGAGCGAGAGGCATCCGGTAGGGATCACGCTGACAGGCACCAGCACATCGCGACTGCCCAGACGCATGATGGAACCCTTGCCGTAGGACTTTTCGATTACCGCGATCGCTGTTTCCAGCTGTTTTGCTTTGTCGTCCGCCATTTCACACCTCGGTAGAAGAAAGTAGGAAATTCTTGCTGTACGACCTGGAGGCGCGGCTCGGCGCCGGGAAAACGCCTAGTCGTTGGCCGATTACATAATAGAAAGAGTAGATTACCATTTCGTTCATTCCAATGCCAGGCTTTTCTGGGCAAACCTCATCGATGCACTGAGGATGACAGGTTTCCGTTTTGAGGCAAGAGATCACGCCAAGCACCTGTTGAAAAACGCCGAGCAGCAAGGTAGCACGGGGGCGAACAAAAAGCAAATACTATTTAATGTCTGGCAGAACACGCAGGCTATTCCTTGTCATATGCGTAGAAGCCGCGACCGGACTTGCGCCCGAGCCATCCGGCGGCTACGTACTTTCTTAGCAGGGGGCAGGCGTGATATTTGGGGTCGCCCAGACCTTCGTGCAGCACGTGCATGATGTCGACGCAGACGTCGAGGCCGATGAAGTCGGCCAGCTCCAGCGGGCCCATCGGATGATTCATGCCCGTCTTCATCACCGCGTCGACCGCCTCCGGCGTGGCCACGCCTTCCATCACGCAGTATGCCGCTTCGTTAATGAGAGGCATCAGGACGCGATTGGAGACGAATCCAGGCGCGTCGTTGACCGCGACGGGCTTCTTGCCCAGGCGCTCGGCGAGTTGCATCGTGGTGGCAAACGTCGCGTCGCTGGTCTGTAGCGCGCGAATCACTTCGACCAGCGCCATCACCGGCACCGGGTTCATGAAGTGCATGCCGACAAAGTGGTCGGGCCGCTTGGTCAGCGCCGCGAGCGTGGTGACAGAGATCGAGGAGGTGTTGCTGGCGATGATGACGTCGTCGCGAACCAGACGGTCCGCTTCGGTCAACACATACCGCTTCAGCTCCAGTTTTTCGGGGACGGCCTCGACCACGAAATCGGCGTTGGCGAGGGTCGACATGTCGGTGACGGGGACGAGCCGGTCTAACACAGTCCGCTTATCTGCTTCCACTAACTTGCCCTTCTTGATCTCGCGATCGAGGTTCTTGCCAATCGTGTCCAGCGCGCGATCGAGATAACGCTGTTCGACGTCACGCAGCAGCACCTTGTAGCCGGCGCGCGCAAAAACGTGCGCGATTCCGTTGCCCATGGTGCCGGCGCCGAGCACCGCCACAGTTTTGATTTGCTCCACGCTCAAAGCCTTCCCCTTACTCTCGAGTGCAATCAGATTTAGGTTACAGTGGCGGAGCGCCCTCACTAAGTTCGCGGAGAATTTCTTTGGCCTGGGACGCATCCGAAGGCCGAACAAAGATTCTTCTCACGCCATCGACGGACTCGACGCGTAACGGGATCTCGTTCTCGCGCAGTGCATCCTGGAGAAACGAAGCAAATTCCTCATCCGCGCCGACCCAAACTTCCAAAATGGGCTCCTCTTCAACACCCGCGAGCACTTGAGGCGCTGGCTCGGCGGGCTCGTTCCGCTCGGGCAACTCCAAGTCCTTCGGTTCTTCATTTAGCAGTCTTTCCAGAATCGCCCTGGCTCGCGCCAAATTTGAAGAAAGTACCGCGACCTGATATCCGAAGCGGGCCATTCCTTGGATCGGAAAAGCGTCGCCTTTCCTCGCGCCAGGAAAGACGCTCATCGGCTCGTTGAAGTGCGGGATCCTGGCCGTATCGAGGTCTTGCAACAGCGAAGTATGTAGCGCGAGATCTTCCCCTTCCCAAAGCGGCACGAGCAGACCGGCAGACATGGTGTCGACGTGGGATTCCGACGCTTCTGGCAGGGATGCGACCAGCGGGACCTGACAATCGGCGCATTGCGCAATCCCTTGACGGTATTCGGCTTTGCACTGGGGGCAGAACATCGCGTGGTCGAGTTTACTATATGCCGGGTGCGGCTTCGCGACGCACGGGCGCGCCTACTTAGCGGCGGCCTTCGGGCTGGCCGCCCGCGAGGCGCGGCGATGCGTCTTTTTGGCCAGTTCGCCCGTATACAGCTTAGAATGAGCGCGACATTCATCCGTGCGGCCCTTGCCGGGCCAAGTGCAACCGCGGCCCTGACCGGGTCGGCTTCCCTGCTGTTCTCGACATTGATGGCGGACGACAAGAAGTCCCTGGCCCTCGGGCTGAAACGGCGCGACCCGGAGCTGCTCGACCGTTTGATCGAGCAGTATCAATACCGGCTGTTCCGCTATTTGCTGTACCTTACCGCGCATCGCGAACGGGCGGAAGACTTCTTTCAGGAGACGTGGATTCGCGTGCTGGAACGAGGTCATCAATACGATGGCAAGTCTAAATTCGAAGCGTGGCTCTTTTCGATTGCGCGCCACCTGGTGATCGACTGGCAACGGCAGAAGAAAGCGCAAAGCCTTGACGCGCTGACGAATCCGGAAGAGGGTGCGCCGCTGGAGTTTGCCGACGATGATCCCTCGCCGCTAACTCTGGTGCTGACGCAAGAATCGGAAGAGACCGTGCAGGCTTCCCTTGACAGATTGCCGGCGATTTACCGTGAGGTGCTACTGCTGCGCTTTCAAGAAGAATTGGATCTCGCGGAAATCGCCACAGTGCTCAGCGCCCCAATTTCCACGGTAAAATCCCGCCTGTATCGCGGGCTCGAAGACCTGCGTGGGTTGGTGGCCGGAGAAACGGCATGAGTCAAGAAGTTCATGCACGGGCAGAACAGTTGCTAGCGCAGGAGCGGATTGAAGGCATTTCCCCGGCCGATCAGCAGTGGCTGCGCCAGCATTTGTCGGATTGTGCGGCTTGCGCGGCGCGAGCCAGCGCGACCGAGCAGGCCATTCGCTCGCTGCGTGGGTTGAGCATTGCCTTGCCGCCGTCGCTGGCCAGCCGCACGCAGTTCCGTGTACGGATACGGGCCGAGCAGCTTCGCAGTGAGCCGCGCTGGCGCATGATCTGGACCGCGTGCGGAATTTCCTGGGCATTCGGAGCGGCCACAGCGCCGTACGTCTGGCGCGCACTCGAATGGACCGGTCACCGCCTCGGCGTACCGAACATCGTCTGGGAACTCGGCTTTGGACTTTGGTGGGCGCTGCCCGCGGCGGTAGTCGCCGCTATTCTGCTGATGACCGACGCGGGTCACCGCAAAGAGGCAGATTGGAATACGCAAGCGAATTAAGCGAGCGCGTCAATCCAGCACGTGAAGAGGAATCGATGATCGATGATCCACAAGGCATAAAGAGTTCGTTCAGCGAAAAGATGCGGCTGATCCGTTTTCGCCGCAAGAAGGAGAACCTGCGGTTCTGGCAGGAATTTAAGCTCGTGCCGCGCTGGCTCATCTGGGCGGTAATCGTGCTGTTTATGATCGCACAAATTATCGGACAGTCGGTCCTTCACGTTCAACTCGCGCATCATCAGGATGTTTTTGGCCCGGAACTGGACAGCGACCCAGGCGCGGCAGGAGCGGCGCTATTCGGCATTATCACCGGCGCCTCTTTCGTTGTAGCCATCATGGTTTTCATGGTGGGCTACGTCAACAAAGATGCGAAACGCCGCGGCATGCACTCCGCGCTGTGGACCTTCCTGGTACTCGTTCTCATGCCCGGTTACCTGGTGCTCGGCTTCATCATCTACTTGCTGATGCGCGAGCCGCTGCCCTACAACTGCCCGCAATGCGGCGCAACCGTCGATGCGCGCTTCAACTTCTGCCCGAACTGTAAATGCAACCTGCACCCGGCCTGCCCGACCTGCAAGCGCGAAGTGGCGGAAACCGATAAGTTTTGCGCCTATTGCGGAACAGATTTGGAGCCGGCGAAAACGGCCCAACCAAAGGAGCTGCCTAGCGTGCCAAGGTAAGCCAGGCACCGAGCGCGGCAAACTTCTCGTCCTGACTCCACGGTGGACCGAGAGCTTTGCCGAGCGCAGCCACGCGCCGCTGGAGCACAGCGGGCTGAACGCCAAGAGTTTTCGAGGCGGCCGCGAAAAGCTCCTTCTCCCGGATCCCTTCGAGCGGCAGATCGCACGCGGTGCAAGCGGCGCGCAAGCCATCGCGAAACAGTTCGCCGTCCGCGGTGTGAATCAGCGCGTGCGACGCCAAAATTTGTTCAAGCTTGGGAAGCGCGCGCCCGGAGGCCAACAGAAGAGCGCCGCGCGCAATCTTGAAGTCACCTTGTGCCACATCCTTCTGCAACAATCGAAGAGAAGATACCGCCAGCCGCCTGGCCTCCGATTGTGCATCGCGAATGAACTTCGCTGCGTCCGGGCGCGGCATTTTCTCCGCCGTATGGTACGGCTGGCGGTACGTATAACTAAATATCTTCACGAGCTGAATTTTTCTGCGGTCAACCACAACGGGCGCATCGGACCCTACGCAGAGAACTACAGCGGCCGCCCAGCCCGAATGCACGCGAAAGCCAACCGCAGCGCTCTGCACGAAATTCTCCGGGCGCTATTCTGAAACAGAAGAGCAATTTTGAGAAGAACTCTAAACGATGCCGATTCAGATGAACGGGTATGTAAGCGCTCAGGCGGGCGGTGAGGCGTCGCAAACCTCGCGGACGATCTCGCCGGCTCTATCCTTGTCTTCGGGTCGGACGAAAATCGTAGTGTGCTCACCCCTCGTTTCCAGCCGGCAAGGAATTCTGTTTTCGTTCAACGAGGCTATCAACATCTCCTGCAACGATGGATCTTCACCCGACCAGACCGAAACGTTGGAGTCCTCGGCGAACCAATCCGAATCGTCTCCAGCGGAAGGCGGCCCGGGGATTGCCTCGTCTGCCGGCGGAGACAGCATGGCCGGTAGCTTCCGAATGCCCCGCGAAATCTCAATTGGCAGTGGTGAAGCGGTCAGCGATTGCACAGCGTTAGGATCGGAAGCGTCCAAGTCGTAGGCCTCTTTGATGGCCCTCTCGGCTCGCTCGTAAAACGAAAATGGTACAGCGATTTGGAAAGCAGGATAGTTGTTCAGATTGAATAAGTGATCTTGACGCCGGACCGTCTTGTGAGGAATGCCGGTTGAATCGAGAACGGAAGTCAGCTCCACGTGAAGACGCCGATCGTCCCCTTTCCAGAATGCGCAAAAAGGGTCTTTGTCCGGATCGCCCGGCTCCGGTGGAATCGCAGGAACATCGAGTGCCGTAGCGGTTTCGTATTGCTGGACAAGAGGAACATCACAGTCGGCGCAAACTGTGAAGCCTTCGCGATATTCAGCCCGGCATTGCGGACAGATCATCGGTGCGCTCAGTAGCGCTCGACCGCCATCGCCACGGCGTTGCCGCCGCCCAGGCACAGGGCCGCGATGCCGCGCTTCAGGTTGCGGCGTTGCAGTTCGTAAAGCAGCGTGACCAGGATGCGGGCGCCGCTGGCGCCAATCGGATGACCTAGCGCCACTGCTCCGCCGTTCACGTTCACTTTTTCAGGATTGAGCTTAAGCTGCCGCGTGACCGCGATCGCTGCTACCGCGAACGCTTCGTTGAGTTCTACCAAGTCCACATCTTTGTCGCGATCCCACCCGGTCTTCGCCAATAATTTTTCCACCGCTTCCACGGGCGCCATCATCACCCATTTCGGCTCTATGCCGCTGACCGCTTGCGCCACGATGCGCGCCATCGGCTGCTTGCCCAGGCGTTGCGCATTGCGCTCGCTGGTAACCACCAGCGCTGCGGCTCCATCATTGGTGCCCGGCGCGTTGCCGGCAGTTACCGTGCCATCTTTCTTGAACGCGGGCTTCAGCTTCGCCAGCACCTCCATCGAAGTGTCTTCGCGCGGCGACTCGTCGTACTTAATCACTACGGGCTCGCCTTTTTTCTGCGGCACTTCGATTGGTAGAATTTGCGCCTCGAAAAAACACGATTTACGCGCGCGCACCGCCTTTTGGTGGCTTTCCACCGCGAAGCGATCCTGCTCTTCGCGCGTGATGCCATATTTCTCGGCGACGAGCTCGCCGGTCATCCCCATGTGAAAATCTTCGTAAGCGTCCCAGAGCCCATCGTGAATCATCGAGTCAACGATCTTGCCATCGCCCAACCGGTAGCCCGTACGCGCCTGTGGCAGCAAATACGGGCCGTTGGACATCGACTCCATGCCGCCCGCGACCACAATTTCGGATTCGCCGAGTTGCACTGCCTGCGCTGCCAACGCGACCGCCTTCAATCCCGAGCCGCAAACTTTATTGATGGTCATTGCCGCCACTCGTGGCGCGCAGCCGCCCTTGAGCGCCGCCTGTCGAGCCGGGTTTTGCCCGAGCCCGGCTTGCACCACGTTGCCCAGAATGGCTTCATCGACTTCTTTGGAATCAAGGCCAGAACGGCGTATGGCTTCGGCCACGACTTTCGCGCCGAGCTCGACAGCGGAAAAACTCGAGAGTCCGCCCTGAAATTTTCCAATGGGAGTGCGAACCGCGGAGAGAATTACGGGCGTTTCCATGCAAGGCCTCCGAACCAATCCAGTATATCGGATGCGGAAGGCCCGCGCTTCGCTGCAACCAGGCGTAGACCAAAGCGGACTGCTAGCCTGCCGAGTTCGTCAATGAAGGCACAACCCAGTCGTGCCCTCTCTGCGCATCCCGACAACTTTGCGCCTCTGCGTTATCTTCTCTCTATTCCGAAACGCCGCCGAGCAGAATCTAGTTCGTGGCGCCTGCAGTGTTGGCTTGGTTCTCGTCGGCGCTCGGTCCGTATAGCCCGGGCACCGGAACTCCCATCAAACGGAAGTACACACCGAGCTGTGCGCGATGGTGAATCAGGTGGTTCATCACCACGCCCCGGAGAACAGCCACGCGTGGCATGGCGAAAATCTCCTGACCCCCAGCAAGTAGCTTCCACGTTTTCATGATCTCGTCATCGCTGACCGACGCCAGCGCTGCCCGCGCTGCTGCGGCTTCTTTGTCGAACGCTTCGAGAAGCTGCTTTCGATTTTCTGTTTTCGGTTGCTCGTACGATGACTTCCCGCTCGCTGGAGCGTAGTCGAACTCTTCCGTGTTGATGGTCATCGTCGCCCAACCGGGAAGCGTAGCAATGTGTCCCGCAAGCCATCCGACCGTGCCGGACTTCTCGTGCGGCTTCCAGTTCCACTTCTCGTCGGGGACGCGTTCCAGCGTCTTGCGCGTGTTCTTCATTTCTTCATCGAATTCACCGAGCATCGATTGGCCGATAGTCATGGTTTGCCTCTCAGAGGGAGATTGGTCTTGCGGATTTCAGCGCGCCGATCATAGGCGAATAAAAGGCGAAATGTCAAGTGAATTTTTGTTGTTGTGCGAAAGCCATTTCTGGCTGTCCTCCACGTCTTCATGCCAGTTGAACATCGTTACGCACCGGCAGAGAATAGTCCAATGCCACACCAATTCACAACTTCTTACACCAAGGATGCGCGCGACCTGCTGCGCTATTACAAAAAACTCGGCGACCGCGCCATCGAACAATGTCCTGACCATGGGCTTTCCGCCGCCATTGATCCCGAATCGAATTCTATCGCGATCATTGTCAAGCACATGGCAGGCAACATGCGCTCGCGCTGGACAGATTTCCTCACCAGCGACGGCGAAAAGCCCGATCGCAACCGCGACTCGGAATTTGAAACGCCCCCGCAAACGCGCGCGGGCTTGGTGGCACTATGGGAGGCGGGCTGGAAAATTTTTCTTGATACGCTGGATTCGCTGACGGACGAGGACTTAGCGCGCACCATCACTATCCGCACCGAGCCTCATTCCGTAATGCAAGCTATCAACCGCCAGGTCGGGCATTACGCTCATCACGTGGGCCAGATTGTGTTTCTTGCCAAACATTTCGCCGGAGAAAATTGGCAGACGTTGAGCGTGCCAAAAAGAAAATCTGCGGAGTTCAACCGCCGAGTAGCCAGCGGCGAGGCATCCCAACGTTAGCAGGCGGTCTCCCCACTGCCGCGGGTCATGGGTCGCCTAACAGCAAGGCACCGCACTCCTACCGTTTCTCACCGTTGTACGGCATCGATCACGTGCGCCATTGTAGCGGTCGCATTGCCATGCTAGTCTTGCGACATGAGTCAGGCAAAGCCCAATCCCACCGACGAACTTGTCTTCAAAGTGGTCCAGGAAGCGGATGGCGGCTACGTCGCGCAGTGTCTAACCGAGAGCATAGTGACTCAAGGCGATACCTGGGACGAACTGAAGGCAATGGTTAAGGACGCTGTCGAAGGCTATTTCTTCGATACGCCCAAACCTCGATCGATCCGTTTGCACCTGGTTCGTGACGAAGTCCTGTCGATGGGATGAAGATCCCACGCGACCTTAACGGTCGAGAACTCGCAAGAGCGCTTTGTCGGCGATGGGATTACCGCGAGGTCGCTCAACGCGGAAGCCACATCATCCTGCAAACCGAGGTACCGAAACACCAGCGCCTGCCTATTCCTGATCACAAATCTCTGCGGGTCGGCACTCTAAACGCAATTTTGAACCTCGTCGCCGAACACAAGGGCGTTTCTCGTGAGACGATTCTGGCATCTATTCTTTAACTCGCGGCAATTTGGACAGGTACCCTTTTTTATCCTTCTGTACAGTTGTCCTGACGGTCCCATTCAATACAATAAATCATGATCGTCGCCCTTGTCCGCTTACCTTCCCGCCAGTTAGCGCTTTCTTCATATGTGGGATGCGGTCCGAAGGTATCCGAGCGTTCTCATCTGAAGACCCTCGCTGTCGCGGAAGTCCTTCAGTTTCTGACTGTTGCGCGCTCTTTGGTTCCTTCAAAAAAACCAAGTCCTTTGCCATCAAAGAAATACGTGCTCTTTTGCAAAAACACCCGGGTGGGGGGTACCTCTCATTGGCCCTGCCGCGAGCACCCATCTCCGCAAGTCCTTTGTTTGCCTCAGCCGATTCCCTACTGGGGCGTGTCGCGAAGCAGGATAGCGTCGGACTCCACATGCCCGCGCTCGATCGCGAGCTTGGTCCCGTCCGGCGAGAATCGAAATCGTGCCACTTGGTCGGACGTGAAATGAGTCAGTTGCCGAGGGGTCGAGCTATCGAGAGGTTGTTCCCAAAGATTATCTACGCCCTTTTCTCGCACCAAGTACACCACCGCTTTCGGGTCCGGGGCGAAGGCCAAGGGTGGTGAAGCTCGTTGGTCCAATTCATGATAATTCGCCTTCTTATCTTCGATCGAGTAAATGTTCAGGACCAGCCGGTGATCCAACTCCCGCACTTCGCTGCCGACAATCCTCTTTCCGTCCGGAGACACGCTCCAGCCCCAAGGCGCGTCTTTGATCAGCGTCTCCGGCTGTCCGCCTTCAATGGAAACGCGTTTGACGGCCGAATTATCTCCGCGGTCGACGTAAAAAACCCACTGCCCTTCGCGCGCGCATTCCGGTTCGCTCTCGTTGGCGCCAAACGTAAGTTGCTTAATATTGGTTCCGTCCGTGTCCATCCGCCACAGATTCATGGACGCTTTCCCGGAGCGTCCCGCCGAGCGAAAGACGAAATATTTTCCGCACGCAGTGACTTGATCGGAAATGTGTTGTGCATCGGACAACAGGACAGTCTCGCCGCCGGTTGGATTCACCAGACGAATGTCCGGCGTCTGGGGTATCACCAAACGGCCGTCTGCGGCCCAGTCCCAGCGCCAAACATCACGGTGGGATGCTAACGGCACCGATTGCAGCGCATCGGGAGAACTTGTCGGCGCTACTTGAATTTGAAAATCGCCGCGCACCTGACTCGCCACGATACTTCGCCCATCGCCGGAAATGCTTGGATGAAAATAGTCATTGGTGTCCGTGGTCAGTTGGCGGAACTCTCCTCCCGGATAGCTGACCAGTGTCAACTGCCCGTGCAGGCTGGTCATCATGCTCACGGTGGACATCACCAAACCACTGCCGTCCGGCAGCCACACCGCACCGAAGTACAGGCGCTCGGCGGAAAGCACGCCGGTGTGGTGCTTGCCGGTGGCCACATCCACTTCCTCCAGCCCGGAGATCGTGTCCTGCGTGGGCTGGCCCACCGGAATCACGATCGTTTTTCCGTCCGGCGACCATGCCGGCGCATAACTGTTGCTGGCCAGCGGCGTATTGCTGAACAGCGCGCGGTCCGGCGTGCCGTCGCTGTGCGCAATCAGCAGATCGTAAAAAGGCGTGTCGTGATGTTCACGCAGATATGCCATGCGCCGCCCGTCCGGAGAAAATGTCACCGGACTGTCCACGTCCTTGATCAGCAACTGCGGCGTGCCCCCAAGCACTGGAGCGCGATATAACGATGCAAGGGTATGTTCGGACTCGTCGCGGCGTACGCAGTAGATATAGCTGCCATCGGGAGAAAAGGCGATTCCCGCGTACTGCGTTGCCGCGGGAGGCGCGACCTGCGTATTGCTCATGCTCGGAATATGGCGCAGCCACAGCGACTGCAGACCATTTTCGTCGCGCACATGCAGCAGATATTTTCCGTCCGGCGAGAGCACTGCCCGGGACACGTGGCCGTTATTCGTCAGATTCTCGATGGAAAAGTGCTCGAAGGGCAAATGGCGATTGCGCTGCAAAAACGAGTACACGCCAAAGGCCGCGGCGGCCAGCACAATCAGTACGGTGACAGCGGTAAATCCTGCGCCCAGTTTGTTCTGTTTCGCCGCTTCAACAATCACCGAACCGCTGGATTTCACGCGAGACGGCGTGGCTTCCTGCGGGGTCGGAGCGACTGGGAGGGCAACCCACAGGATGGGGTATAGGAATAATCCCACACCGGCGCCCAGCAATCCGAATAGCCAAAGGACACGCATAGTTGTGGGATCGACACCGAAGTAGTCAGCCAAGCCGCCGCAGACACCGGCGATCTTCTTGTCCGTGCTGGAACGCACGAAACGCTTTTTGCCGGCGGTTTGCGCGACCGCGGTGCTCGGCGGGGCAACGGCGGCTGCGATTCGTGCGGAAGACGAAATTATGGCCGCGCGGCCGGATTCGATTTCGCGCTGCAGCCGCTTCAAATCGGCACGCATCTCGGCTGCGACTTGATAGCGCACGTCGCGGTCTTTCTCGAGCGCTTTGTTGATAATGCGCTCGAGCTCCGCGGGCGCCGAGGGATTCAGCGCGACCGGAGCAACTGGAGTATTGTGCAGGATGTTGTCAAAGATCACCGCGCTGGTCGACCCGGGAAACGGATGCTTTCCGGTGACCATCTGGTAGAGCACTGCGCCGAGCGAGAACAAATCGCTGCGCGCATCCAGTTCTTCACCGCGCGCCTGCTCCGGAGACATGTACGCAATCGTGCCCACCGCGGTTCCGGGACTGGTCAGCAGGTGCGCGGTGTCGCTAATTGTTTCGCCGCCCAGACTCTCGTCGGTGTCTTGCAGCAGCTTGGCCAATCCGAAATCCAGAATTTTCACGGTGCCGCGCTCGGTAACGAAAATGTTTCCCGGCTTGATGTCGCGGTGCACAATTCCTTTTTTGTGCGCCGCGTCCAGCGCGTCGGCAAGCTGAATTCCCATTTCCAGGATGCGCGGGATGGGCATAGGCGTGCCGGTGAGCATGCGGTCCAGCGATTGGCCTTCCAGCAGCTCCATGGAAATGAAGGTGCGGCCATCGTGTTCCTCAATGGCGTGAATGGTGCAAATGCCGGGATGGTTCAGCGCCGATGCCGCGCGCGCCTCGCGCAGAAATCTTTCGAGCGAAATGGCGTCTTTGTCGCTCTCGATAGGGAGAAACTTCAATGCCACGCGGCGGCCCAGTTTGCTGTCCTCCGCTTCGTACACCACACCCATGCCGCCTCCGCCGACTTTGCGGACAATTTTGTAGTGCGCGATGATTTGGCCTTCCATGTTGTTTGTGAAACAAAGATGGTAGACGCTGCCGCGAATGCGGTCAACGCTCGTTAGGAATTACTTCTTGGAGTACGGGTCTTGCCTGCCGCCGGCGACGGCCGTTTTTGCGATCGAACGTAACGCTAAAGAGCAACTCAGCGACGGCTATTCCTTGGGCGCGTAGTACCCTTTGCGGGCCAGCACTTTCAAATCGTGGTTGGACATGTCGACTTTGATCTTGCGAAATTTCCCGTCGTGCGCCGCATTCGTCGGATAGTAGCCGAGGGTGTACTGGCTGCGCAGCTCTTCTGAAATCTGATCAAACGCTTCGGCCATATGCTTTTCGGAATTGACCACGATGGTGCGGCCGCCGGTCTCGTCTGTAATTTTGCGCGCCGCCCCGCCGTTTCCGCCGCCGAAATGCGGGTCGGCAACCAGGAGGATGTGCACCACAGTGTCGGTGCGCTGCGCGGCTTCGACAGCTTCTTCCAGGCGCACTTTGCTGCCTTCATCTTGCGCGTCGGTAACAATCACGATGGCTTTGCGTCCGGCCTCCGTATTCAGTTTTTCGTTGCACGCCAAATAGATAGCGTCGTAGAGGGCCGTACCGGTAATTTGCCGCGAACCGACCGGACCGGGATTGTTTCCAATGCTCCCGGCGGAGGGCACGTTGATGCGCGCTTTGCGGATCGCGCGGTCGATCTGGCCGCGATCGTCGGTGAAATCGGACAGCAGATCGACATCGGAGTCGAAGGACATCACCAGCGCTTCATCGCCCTTGCGCAGCACGCGTTCGATAAAACGCCCCCCGGCGTCCTGAATCGCCGGCAGCATGTACTGTTCGCTGCCGGAAGTGTCCAGCAGTATAGCCAGGGTAATGGGCAAGGTCACTTCTTTGGAGAAAAAGGCGATCTGCTGCGGCTGATTGTCTTCATTGATCTTGAAGTCGTCTTGCTTCAGGTCGGTGACAATGCGCTTGCTCTTGTCACGCACCGTGACGAAGAGGTTGACGAGGCTAACTTGCGTGCGAATGACCGGAGCCTGCTGTTGTCCGGCTTCCTGACCCGGCACCGCCGAGGCGCCTGCCAGGGCCATCCCCAAGACCGTGCAGACCACCAGAACCTTCTTTACGGAACGCATGTATAATTTCCTTGTACAGGATACCCGGTCAGAAATCCCCGGCCTTAGATCGCTTACGCCTCGTAGGATGCGGAGAAGCGCGGCGCGGGATGCGTGGCTCGGCCCGCCGGAGCTGCTGGAAGCCGCAAGAAGTTTGCCCTGAGGACCATGAAAAGTATACGAAAAATCGCGGTCGCGGCCCTCACTGTTCTCTCAGGGTTTGCGGTTTACCTGGCAGCGCAAACAGCGGGGCAGTCGGTGCCTGCGACGGGTACCTTACAGAGCGCTCAGACACCCACACAGCAACGCCCGCCGGCCGGGCCGCCGCCCAGCGACGCGCGCGCGAAAATCAGTGTAAATTCCAACCTGGTCATTCTGCCGGTCACGGTTAAGGACCGGTCCGGGAATCTTGTTCCGGACTTACAGCGCGATGAATTTCGCATCTTTGAGGATAACGTCGAGCAAAAGATCGACGTTTTCACCGCCGAAGCTTTTCCGTTGTCCATGATCATCCTTCTCGATAATGACCTCAAGGAGAAGGACGCGCAGGAAGTTCGCAAGAGTCTTGACGCGGTTGTTGGGGGGCTCAGCCTGGAGGACGAAGCGTTTATCTGCCGATTTGACGAATTTTTTCACCCTGGCAATGGATTTACTACCGACCACGATGTCCTGCTTACGGAGCTGCAGCGCACGAAGCTGGACTCGGAGCCGTCCGTGGCTCCCGCAGGCGGGGCTATCGCTAATGCGCCTTCCATCAATGGACATTCGGCGATTGGCGACCAGCCCAACATAGCCGCGGCGACGAGGGCCATAGGCGGGCAGCCGACCAAAGCGCTGGACGATGCCGTTTTTGGGGCGGCGCAGCTTCTGCATGACCGAAACCGCAATCGTCGCAGGCTCATTCTGTTAATTTCCGACGGGGCCAATGGCGGCAAGAAGACCAATAAGATGACGTACGACGGCGTGGTGAAAACCTTGCTGCACGACAACATTGAGGTCTACAGCGTGGCGGTGGCCAGTGCGTTTCTGGAGCGTAAGTTCTCACGGCTGGTCGACTACGCCCACGACTCCGGCGGCGAGGTCTACTTCGCCGCCAAGCGCGAGACACTGGAAGACCTTTATGCGCGGATCAGTGAGGAAGCACGCAACCAGTACACCCTCGCCTACGTGCCGCGTGGCACGGATCGGTCAGCGGATGTTCATAACATAGAGGTCAGGGTGAAACGCCAAGGCCTCACCATCAAGACTCGCGACCGCTATTACGCCGGCGAGATACCCGGCGCGACTCCTCAGTAGGACTTTTTCGATTTCAGCGCGAATACTGCTTGACAGTCGCGCGGCTCGCTCGTATATCTCAAGCTTCGCAGATGAAAACCCGGCGATGGCGCCGGTGATCCGCAGAGCGACACAAGGAGCTTCCATGAAGAAAAAGGGCAAGAAGGACGATAAGGGCGGTAAGAAGGGCAAGTAGGGCATTTTGGGTTTTGAATTGAGGGCGTTGCTGTTGGCAGCGCCCTTTTTTTATTTGATGGTTCAGGCGAGCGCGGCAAGTTCTTCATTTGCCGCACTAGTGCCACTTCCCGTATACGGAAAAAGCGGGAAGCTGAGCGATACACCGAGGCCAGGTTGAGGCTACGCCTTCCCTCGGTTGCGCTGGGGATAAACCTGCACCCCTTCCTGCGCCGTCATCCCGGCGATAATGTCTCTTCATGCGCGGGGCAGATGGGACGGTAGGCGCAGCTTCGGCAGATGAAGCCTTCTTTGGCGGGGAAGCTTCGCGCGCGGATATCGGCGGCAACTTCCTGAACGATTTCCTGCGCTTCGTCGAGCTGCTTGGGGCTGCGCGTGGTTTCCTGGCGGGAATTATCTTGCAAATAATGAAAGACGAGGCGCACAGGATTCAGTCCCAGGATTTCCTTGGCGGCGATGGCGTAGATACTGAGTTGCAAGTCGCGGCGCGCTTCGGTTTCTTTTTTGGCCTTTCCAGTTTTGTAGTCGACGATTTCGACTTCGTTTCGGCCGAGGGAGTTGATCTGGTCGATGCGGCCCTTTAGCACGACGTTGTTTTCGACGGGCAAAAGAATCGTTTTTTCCAGGTCCAGGATTTCCGGTGTTTGCTCGGAGACTGCCTGATGGAACGCGCGCAGCTGTTCGAGCCCGTCTTTCTTGTATTCGGCTTCCTGGTATTCGTCTTCAAAGCCGGACGCGGACCATTCCGTTTCGAACAGGCGCTGCACTTCTTCGAATGGCAGGCGATTGCCCTTCTTGAATTCGGTCATAACACGGCGAATGGTGGCATGCATCACGCGGCCAAAGGTAAGAGTGGCCTTCGCGCCTTCCTGCAGCGACCATAAGTACGCGAATAGATATTTCTGCGGGCATTTGCGATAGCTGTCGACCGCCGAGGGATTCAGTTCCAGCGGCTCCGGCGGAGCCGGAAGAAACGTTTCGGCCCATTCGGCGATGCGAGAAAAGATTTTGGGCCGCTCTATCGCCGCGGTGAAGAGGGAGCCGCTTACGGCGATCGTTGAAGCAGCCGGCGTCCCATTCAAGTTCGCGGCCGGCTTAGGAGCAAGCTGTAGTACATCGCGGCGCTGAAGAGCAGGCTCCATCAAAATGTCCTCGATAAAGGGTGGGACCCGGCCCTTTCGTTCCGCCAGGGCGGTAATGGTGAGGCGGTCCTCGGCGCGCGTCAGGGCCACGTAAAAAAGGCGCCGCTCTTCCTGATTGTGAAATTGTTCCTCTGGCGCGCCTTCTTTCATCAGCGCGACGGGAAATTCAAAGACGTGCGGGCGCTCCGGCTGGGGAAATTTATTCTTGTTCACGCGAAGGATGAAGACGTGGGAAAACTCGAGCCCCTTCGCGCCGTGAACGGTCATCAACCGCACAGCGTCCCCAGGAGCGTCATCTTCCAGGCAGACCGCGCCGCCGGCTTGTTCGAAGTAGTCCAAGTATTCGATGAACTCGGGCAGCTTCCGCGTGTCGCTCTTGTCTTCCCATTCCTTTATGAACTCCGCCAAGCGCTTCACGTAATCGCGGTCTTGTTCGGGAGCGCGCTGATAGACCTCGAGCCAATCGAACAGGTCCGCGAGGATGTGCCGCGCATCGCGGCGCTTCATCGTTTTGCGCTGCGCAGTGGTAAATGCCAGCAAGTCCATCAAGGCGCTGTGCGACGGGTCAAAGGGCAAGGGCGGCTGCTGTGACTGCAAGACGTCGTAAATTCTGACGCGCTCTTTTCGCGCACGTTCGGCGAAACGCACAAGGTCGGCCGGGCCAAGCTGCCAGGCGGGGGCTGACAGCACGCGAGCCGTGGCGATGTCGTCGTAGGGAGTGGCAATGAGACGGAGATAGGCGTGCACATCCTTCACGAGCGGGTGCTCGAGGATCGATAGCCGCGAAATCACGAAGGGAATCTTGTGGCGGGCCAGTTCGCGAACTAGCTCGTCGCGATGGCCGTGCGCGCGGTATAAGACTGCAAAGTCGCGCCAGCGGCGGCCTGCTTTGTGAATGCGTTCGAGCTCGCCCGCGACCCAGCGGGCTTCATCCTCGGGAGTGGCCAGCTCCACGATGCGGATCTTTTCGCCTTCGGGCTTGTTGGGGCTGAGAACTTTTTTGGGAAAATCGGCGCTTACGGTGTTTTGCCCTATGACTTGAGTAGCCACGCGCAAAATATTCGGTGTCGAGCGGTAATTCTCCGTGAGGCTCACACGGAATTTGGTGGAGTCTTGGCCTTCACGCCAACCGGCAAAGCGCTCGAGAAAAAGCTTGAAGCTGCCGAAAGAAGCGCCGCGAAAACGGTAAATGGCCTGATCGTTGTCGCCGACCGCGAAAATGTTTTTTGATTCGTTTACCAGGAGCTCCAGCAGGCGAAGTTGCGCGATATTAGTGTCCTGAAATTCGTCCACCAGAATATAGCGATAGCGATTTTGCAACGCTGTGCGCAACGCGGAATCGCGTTCCAGCAGCGCTACGGCGCCGGTGATGAGCGTGCCAAAGGAAGAACACTTTTTTTCGCGCAGCAACTCCTCGCTGGCGCGATACGCGCGCGCAATCTCTTGTTCGCGCGCGACGGCTTCCTCGCGTTCGGCGAGCGTGTCCGTGTCCAGTTCGGCGCGCTCGGATTGCAGCTTTGCGGCAAGCCCAGCGGCATACTGCTGATAAGCCTCGCAGGAAACCAACTCGTCCTGGCAGCGCGAGAAAAATTCGACGAAGTCGTTCAGGAACTGCCCGGGCTCGGCGAGCCGGCGGTAGCGATCGAGCTGAAGGCGCGAAAGATTGCGCCGCAGCAGAATCCATTGATCCACTTTGTCGAGCATGCGGCTCTGCGGATCCGTATCTTTCAGGAGCGACTCGCAAAACGCGTGAAACGTTCTTAGCGTTACCTCTTTGGCGCGCTCCCCGACGGTTTTTACCACGCGAGCTTTCATTTCGCCGGCGGCTTTGTCCGTGAAGGTCAGACCTAGGATGTTTTCGCCAGAAAGGCTTGGATCGGATTGGAGGAGGTAACGGATGCGCTCGGTGATGACACGGGTTTTGCCTGTGCCCGCGCCGGCAATCACGAGCAGCGGCCCGTCGCGATGGGTGATGGCGCGGCGCTGCGCTTCATTGAGTTTCAGGCCGCTGTCGGCGAGCGGCTCGAGATCAAAAAGTGTGCGCATTCTTGAAGAAGCGTAGCGGATTGCGAGGCGAAGGGGAAGCGAAAGTTAACTCTTCGACTAGTTTGCCGAGCCCGCCCGGGCTGCGCCGGAGGCGCCGCTAGTGTTGGCTTTGGCGAAATAGCCGCGGCGGGCGCGGACCTGGTAGCCCTTGTGCTCAGGCACTTCAATGCGGATTTTGTGATATTTGCCGTCGAATTGCGAATGCGTCGGAATGTAGGCGATGGAATATTGATTGCGCAACTCGTCACCGATGTCTTGGAATGATTGGTCAAGATCGTCAACGTGATAGGGGAAGAACGCGCGCCCGCCGGTTTCGTCAGCCAGGTCTTGCAGGATTTGGTCGCCCTCGGTCAAGTGCGTTTTGCGGTTGGCCATTTTGTCTGGGTTGGTTTGGGAGAGCTGAATCCACTGCGTGCTGGTGCTGATGGTGTAAATCACGACGCTGTAGCGCTGGGCCATCTCAATGGCTTCCGAGCGCGTGTGATTGGAAAGATTGTCGTCGCCATCGCTGATGAGAATCATCACGCGGCGCACGACGTCGGGCTGGTCACCAGGCGGGCGCGGGGGATGGCTTAGTTCCTTCTCGCAGGCGGTGTAGATGGCATCGTAGACGGCCGTGCCACCCCCGGCACGAGTCTTTACAATTTCATCGCGCAAGCGTCCGGCATCATCCGTGAAGCCCTGCAGGACGGAAGGCTCGTCGTCGAAGGTCATCACAAAGGCTTGGTCTTTGTTGTGGCGCAGGACGCTGAACAGGAAGGACGTGGCGGCGTCCTGTTCGAACTTGAGGCGGTCGCGGATGCTGTTGGACGTGTCCATCAGGAGACCGATGCGGAGTGGGAGATCAGTTTGGCGACTGAAATAGCGGATAGCTTGCGGAGCTTTGTCGTCCCAGACCTTGAAGTCGTCCTTTTCCAGATCGGGCACTAATTTGTTGCGGCGGTTGAGCACGGTGAAAAGGACGTCAACGAGGCTGACGGTCTGGACGATTCTGCCTTGATCCTGGCGCTGGGGATTCTCTTCTTGTGGCGCCGGCGGTTGCGGGGGAGCAGATTGTTGCGCTGGGTCTTGGCGTTTGCCGGAATCGGCATTTGGAGATTGCTTCGCGCGGTCGGACGAGACAACGAAGAGGAGCGCGAGAATCAGCGATACAGGAATAAAAATTCGGCGCATGTGAATCGATTATAGGTACGTGGCGAGGGCAGCGTCAATTCGGCGGGGAGATTCGCCGGCTGCGGCGGTGAGTTGCTGCAGGAATTCGCGCAATTCTTGGGGGAGCGGCGCGCGGAGTTCGATCCAGACGCCGGTGCGGGGTTGCGCGAAGCCTAGCTTGCCGGCGTGGAGGAAATTGCGGTTTAACGCTGGAAGGCTGGCCTTGCCGATTTTGAGTTGAGACGCGGCACCGTACAGCGTATCGCCAACAACAGGATGGCGCAGGGCGGAAAAATGCACGCGAATCTGATGCGTGCGGCCGGTGTGGAGCTGCACTTCAACCAATGTGGTGTTGTCGATTTGCGCGAGTGCGCGCCAGTCGGTGCGCGCTTCGCGGGCGTTGCCGAGGACGATGCTGCGACGCGCGGTCATGCGCGTGCGGCGCTTAGGATCGCGCATGATGGCAAGCTCGATGCGGCCGCTTTCTTCCTTGAAGACACCCTGCAACAAGGCGATGTAGGTTTTCTTTACTTCGCGCTGACGAAACGATTCGCCGAGTTTGGCATGAGCGGCGTCATTTTTGGCCACCAGGATGATGCCAGAGGTTTCTTTGTCGAGTCGGTGAACGATGCCGGGGCGGAGCGCGTCTCCGCCTTGGGATAGTTTCTGGCCGCGACCCAGCAGCGCGTTGACTAGCGTACCGCGTGGGTTGCCGGCGCCGGCGTGCACGGTCATTCCGGCGGGTTTGTTCACGGCGATTACGTCGTCGTCTTCGTAGAGGATATCAAGAGGGATGGATTCTGGTTCGGCACGAAGTGGAGGACGGGGCTGGATTTCGATTTGAATGCGCTCGCCCGCGTGGAGGCGGTGCGAACCTTTTGCCGGTTGGGAGTTTACTCGCACGAGGCCGGCTTCGATGAGTTCTTGCACGCGCGTGCGGCTGACGCTGCCAAAGCGAGAGGCGATTCGCTGATCGAGGCGCTGACCGGCTTCGCTCTCGAGGGCGATAAATTCATGGAGCGAAGGTTCGTTGCTCTGGCTCACGCGGAGATTGTAGCAGCGCGGTACGATGGAGACACGGTACGGGTCGACTCAGGAGAGAGGCGCGCGTCAGTTCGCTTCGCCTTTGGTGACTTCGGGGGCGTGGTGTTTGTGGAAGAAGAGGACGTCGATGATGATGAGGGCAGCGCCGATGGTTATAGCGGAGTCAGCGACGTTGAAGGCGGGCCAGTGGTAATCGCCGAGCCAGACCTCGAAGAAGTCCGTGACGTAGCCGTGAACGATGCGATCCGTGACGTTGCCGGTGGCGCCGCCGAGGAGTAACGCCAGTCCGGCGGCGGTCAGCGGGCCGCCGCTGTGACCGGCCACGAAGAGCCAGGCGAGCGCACCGATTACTACGGCGGAGCCGACGATCAGGAGCATGCGCATCCCCGTGGACGGTGAATCGGCGAAGACGCCAAAGGCAATGCCGGGATTCTGGCTGTGCACGAGGTAGATGAAATTGTGAATGAGCTCGCGGTGCCAGCCTTCGCTGGTTTGCGACTCGAACCAGGCTTTGCTGGCGCGGTCAAGGAGAACCACGGCGAGAGTCAGCCAGAGCCAGCGGAGGCGGGCGGGGATCATGAATGCTTCAGATCGTGGCATGGGCAGCTGTGCTTTCGATTTCTGCAAGGGCTTCGCTGCAGCGCTCGCAGATGGTGGGGTAACGCGGGTTCTCGCCGACGTGAACGGAATAGTTCCAGCAGCGCTCACACTTTTTGCCGTCGGCTTTGCCGATCAGAATGCTGAGATCAGCAGATTCGCGACCGGGACCTGAAACTGGAGCGGCGTCCAAAACCTCCACTTGCGAAACGATGAATAACGCCGGCAACTGCTGGGCGTATGCCTTTAGCGTGCCTTGCAGCTTTGGAAGGCGGGAGTGCAACGAAACTTTTGCCTCCAGGGAGCCTCCGATCGCTTTTGCGTTCCTGGCCTCTTCCAGTTTCACGAGCACGGCGGATCGTACTTTCGCTAGCTCCTCCCAAGCCTCCTTTTTCTGCGGATCGATTTTTGCGATCAAACTCTCGGCATCGGGGAATAAAGCCATATGCACGCTGGGTTGGTCGGCTTTGGACTTCGGAAGATAGCGCCAGATTTCTTCGGAGGTGAAAACGAGGATGGGCGCGATCAGGCGGACTAGTGCGCTGGTGATTTTCCAGATGGCGGTTTGCGCCGAGCGGCGCGATTTGTTGCGTGCAGCTTTGGTGTAAAGACGGTCTTTGAGCACGTCGAAATAAAAGGCGCTGAGATCGACGACGCAGAAATCGTGGATAGCGTGATAGACGCGATGGAAATCGTAGGCGGCGTACCAGTCGCGGCACTTGGTGACTAGGTCGGCGGTGCGCTCGAGCATCCAGCGATCCATTTCGTCGAGCTGTTCGTTGGGCAGAGCGTCGTGCGAAGGATCGAAATCAGCCAGATTGCCGAGCGCGAAACGGAACGTGTTGCGAATCTTGCGGTAGGCCTCGCTGAGCTGCGTCATGACTCGCTCGCTCATTTTCACGTCAGCTTGATATTCGACCGAGGCGACCCACAAGCGAAGCAGATCCGCGCCCCAGCGCTCAACGATTTCGTTGGGGTACAACGCGTTGCCCAGTGACTTCGACATGGGCTGGCCTTTTTCGTCGAGCGTCCAGCCGTGGGTAACGACGCTGCGAAACGGCGCTTTGTGCTTAATGCCGGTGGCGACGAGCAGCGAGCTATGGAACCACCCGCGATACTGGTCGGGGCCTTCGAGGTAAACGTCCGCGGGACGCCACTCTTGTCCCGGCTCGACCAAACCATTTTTCGGTGTCAGAACAGCCAAGTTGGAGGAGCCGGAATCAAACCAGACATCGAGAATGTCGTTTTCCTTGCGCCACTTTGTCGTGCCGCAAGAGCATCTTGTTCCGCGTGGCAGGAGCTCCTCGGCAGTGTGCTGGTACCAGGCGTCCGCGCCTTCTTTCTCGAACCAACGTACGACGTTGCGTAGCGCCTTGTAATCCTCGAGGCGCGTGCCACAGGCGTCGCAATAAAAAACAATAATCGGGACGCCCCAGAAGCGTTGGCGCGAGACGGTCCAGTCCGGACGCTCTTTGATCATGTCGTACATGCGGTCCTCGCCCCAGGCGGGAATCCACGTAACGTGGCGGATTTCGTCGAGGGCTTCCTGGCGCAGGCTGGCGCTGCGGCCGTGCGCTATCGCGTCAATCTTGATGAACCACTGCTCCGTGGCGCGGAAAATCACAGGATTGTGGCAGCGCCAGCAATGCGGATAGCTGTGCTTGTACTCGTGGTGAGCCAAGAGCGCACCGCGTTCACCAAGCAGCTTGACGATGATCGGATTGGCGGTGAAAACGTCCTTGCCCTTATATTCCGGCAAGCCCTCGAGGTAGCGGCCGCGATCATCAAGGGGCGCGTAGATTTCCAGGCCATATTTTTGGCCGGAGTAAAAGTCGTCGGCGCCGTGACCGGGAGCGGTATGCACGATGCCGCTACCCTGATCAAGGGTGACATAATCAGCGAGGATGCCGGGCACTTGGATGGGCAAAAAGGGATGCTGAAATTTCATGCCGGCAAGATCGGAGCCTTTGTACTTTGCGCGAACGCGCGCTTCCTTGATTCCGGATTCGGCCTGCAAAGCAGCGACGCGATCGGCGGCAAGTAAAAGCGCACCCTTCTCGGTATCCACCACGGCGTATTCGAAATTCGGATGAAACGCGAGGGCGCGGTTGTGCGGAATGGTCCACGGAGTGGTGGTCCAAATCACCGCGCTGACATCGTTGCCGATCTTCGCAGCCTCGCCGGAGACACCACCGACCACGGGAAATTTCACCCAGATCGACGGGCTGGTGTGATCTTCGTACTCGACTTCGGCTTCCGCCAGCGCGGTGGAATCGTAGATGCACCAATACACTGGCTTGCGCCCGCGATAGACGTAGCCGCTCTCCATGAAATCGAGAAAAGCGTTAGCGATAGTGGCTTCATAGTCGAAGCTCATGGTCAGGTATGGATCGTTCCAGCGGCCGAATATGCCGAGGCGCTTGAAATCGCGCTTGTGCTGTTCGACGTAGCGCGCTGCAAACTGGCGGCACAGCTTTCGAAATTCCGCGGGCGGCACTTTCCCTTTGCCGCCAAGCTCCTTTTCGACCTGCGTTTCGATGGGCAATCCGTGACAGTCCCAGCCCGGCACATAGGGAGCGTAATGCCCAGCCATGCTTTTGGTCTTCACAACCAGGTCCTTCAGGATCTTGTTCAGCCCGGTGCCCAAATGAATCTCGCCGGTTGGATACGGAGGTCCATCGTGCAACACAAAGAGGGGCTTGCCCTTGCGCACTTCCAGGATGCGCTCGTAGAGGTTCTCTTCCTGCCAAGCGGCGAGCTGCTTGGGCTCATTCTGCGGCAAGCTCGCCTTCATCGGAAAATCGGTTTTCGGCAGATTGAGTGTCTTCTTTAATTCCAGAGGCTCGGCCATGGGCTGATAAGCACAATTCCCTTCTATGCCGTTATTTCCCAAAGGTGTTTGGCGGGAAACATCGGAAAACAGCGCGAATAGCGTATGTTACAATGAATAGCAGTGGGTGTCAGCCGCAAGGGGGAGCAACCAATCCCTGAGCACAGGAATCGTATCTTCGGGTGGGACACCTAGTCGAGGGTTTCTTACGTCTAAACCTATGCCGCCAAGCGGCTGCTTTTAGAGGACACAGGTGCCAGATTCATCTTTCATCAGCCTTTTGCCCGCGAATATAAAACGAAGCACGCCTGCGGGGTCCAACTCGCAGCAGGCCGCGGTGCCGGTGCCTGCCAGCGCCGTGCCGCAGTTCGGCGCTCCCGCTCACCTTGTATCTGATGACTTCTGGTCCAACCTTAAGCAGTTTCTGACCGAGCGCCCCGTAAAAGTTGTGGAGCGTCCCGGTGCGCCCTTCACGCGCAATGCATTTGGCGGCGGAGTCGGCGAAAACCTGAAAGAGTTTCTGAGCTCGCGTCCGGTGCCGAAGGGTCCGATCAACAGCCGGTTGGCGATTAACTGGGGCTCGAACTTCGGCGGCTTCTTCTATCGCATCAAGGAAGTTTTCGCGCCTACAAAACTGCCGCCCCTGCAAGTCACCAGCAAACCGGTGAAGGTGAGGGAGATCTGGTCCAAGGATGAAACCTTTGGTTGGACGCAAGTCATTTCTATTGGGCTGCACGCGGCGATCTTTGCGCTGGTTATTTTTGTCCCGCTCTTCTGGCACTTTTCCAAGCCGATTCAGGCCAAGAGCAATATCGACGTAACGCCGATTGACCTTTCTCCTTATGTTACAAAGCTACCCGCCGGAGCCACGAAAGCTGGCGGTGGCGGCGGCGCGAACGATCACACCCTGACTCCGGTGAACAAAGGGAAATTGCCCAAGTTCAAGTGGACGCAATTTACCCCGCCGCAGATCAAGATTCAAAATCTGAATCCGAAACTGGCCATGGATCCCGCGTTGTTGGGTCCTCCAGACTTGAGAGTGCCGAGCCCGAATATGTCGACGTTCGGCGACCCACTAGCCAACGCATACTCCGATTCCTTGGGCCATGGCAATGGAACAGGCATCGGCAGCGGCACCGGTGGAGGCCTTGGGCCTGGCGAGGGCGGGGGCACCGGTGGAGGCGCATTTCGCGCGGGCGTGAACGGCGTCGGCGTGCCGATTTGCCTGTACTGCCCGATTCCGCAATATTCCGACGAAGCGCGAAAAGCAAAATATCAAGGCACGGTAGTCTTGCAAGTGACGATCACCACCGACGGCCGCGCGATCAACATCTCCGTTGTTAAAGGCCCTGGACTGGGCTTGGAAGAAAAAGCCATCGAAGCCGTCAAAGGCTGGAAGTTCAAGCCAGCCGTCGGACCGAACGGAAAAATCGTGCCGACTATCGTTCCTATCGAAGTTACGTTCCGACTGTACTAACCAATCTAGACCGACCCAGCTACAAACTTTGAGCGCAGGCCGCGAGGCTGGCGTTAGAATTTCGATATGCCGCACGAATTCACCGAGTGGGAGCACGTCCCTGAAGCGCAGGCGTCATCTGGCCGCTCGGGAATTCCGCCGAGGAAATTTACCGCGACCGGGCTCCTTGATCCGCCAGTTCCGCCGAAGAGACCTGTCGGGCCGATCCCGGGTATTCCTGCTTCCCTCCTGCTCCGTGTTTTCGCCGGAATCGCTCTTGCGACGATTATTGCCTCGGTTGTCCTGATCTTTTTTGCGCGCCACTGACGGCCAGGTAACGATTCCATCCTTCCTTTCCATGCGCCATTGGCAATCTGCTAGGATGAAGTCCATGCGGAAAACGGCCCGGTTTTTCTTCGCTTCGGTGGTGTGCGCTGCAGGCATCACTAGTGGCGCATACGCACAAGGCGCGTTGGGCTCGCTGGATTTTGCGGCGCGTATCACGCCAACCGCGGCGCGACCGGAGCCCGTGCGGCAGTTCACGTTTTATGTGCTGACCAAGAGTTATGCCGAAATCGTGAAGGAAGTGGAAGCGGAAAACGTAATCCCCTCCCGCGATAAATTTATCGAAGATCTGAAGCTGTCTCCCGAGCTGAAGGAATGGTTGAGAGCCCACAACGTTTTCGATTTGACGGCGCCGGACCTGGACCACCTGGTCACTCCGGACGACATCATCCACGTGCCCGAATTCCTTCTCGCTTATCAGCACTCCAACAGTGGCGGCGTAACCGCGGGCATTCCCAAGCCAAAATACGTGGACGCGGATAAAACAGACCATCCCGAACGCTACAACAAACAGTTGCAGGAATATTACCTCGCGCTGAAGAAATTCATTCAGACCAATCCGTCCACCGTCAGCGGCATCGAACTGGAACTGGTGAGTGTGAATCCGCAGCAGAAATGGTCACAGATTCAAGCGGATCACAAACGCCGCGTGTTGCGGCTCGCCCCGGAATTCTCACAAAAGAAATATCTTGCCGCCAAAGCGGATACCGACCTGGACGGTCGCGCATTCCTTTCCGGCCTCGCTGCGGGTGAGTATTGGGTAAGCACGCTAAATCTGGACGCCAATGCCGGTGACACCAGGCTCGCATGGGATGTGCCGGTAACTATTCACCCCGGACAGATCACGCGCATCGAGCTGACCAACCTGAACGCGGTCGATCTGCGAGCCGCGGCTCCCTGAGCCCCGCGCTCTCACATGGGCACTCCGCTTCTCTGGATTGGATTCAATCTTTTTATCCTGGTTTCGATCGCCTTGGATCTGGGTGTTTTTAGCAGGCGCTTACACAAAGTTAGTTTGCGCGAAGCGGGCATCTTCAGTTTGGTCTGGGTCGGCCTTGCCGTTTTATTTGGCTTGGGCGTTCTGCACTACTCCGGGAAGCAAGCGGGCCTCGAATTCTTCACTGGGTACCTAGTCGAAAAAGCGCTCAGCGTCGACAACCTCTTTCTCTTTCTGCTGATCTTCCGCACGTTTGCGATCGACGAGCGCCTGCAGCACCGCATGCTTGAATGGGGCATTCTCGGCGCGCTAGTGATGCGCGGCGTAATGATTCTTGCGGGCGCGGAGCTAATTCAACGCTTTTCCTGGGTGCTGTATGTTTTCGGCGCCTTCATTGTTTACGCCGGAATTCACATGCTGTTCGTCAAGAAGGAAAAGGTTCATCCTGAGAAAAGTTTTATTTTTCGATTCGCCAGCAAACACCTGCGGCTCACACGCGACTATCAGGGAGAGCATTACTTCGTGCGTAGAACCGGAAAAATCTACGCGACGCCACTCTTTCTGGTGCTATTAGTCGTTGAGATTACCGATGTCACGCTGGCGATCGATTCGATCCCAGCGATTTTTGGCATTACGCAAGATCCCTTCATTGTCTACACCTCAAATGTTTTCGCGATTCTGGGATTGCGCGCCATGTATTTTCTATTGGCGGGAGTGCTAGGACGTCTGCGCTTTCTCACGGTGGGGCTCTCGTTTGTCCTGACCTTCATTGGCGCGAAGATGATTGCGCACAAGTGGGTGGATATTCCCGAACATATTTCCTTGCTGATCGTGACGGGAATTCTGCTCTTGGCGCTGGCGGCTTCGCTGCTTTTTCCTGGCGCAAGCGCGGCCAGAAAACAAGGGAATGCGCCCGCGGGCTGAAACCAAACCTTGGCTGCCTTCATCCCTCTTCAAACATCACTTCGTCGACGTAGCACCAGAACCAGTCCTCTCCGGGCTCAATGGACTTCACGATGGGGTGTTTTGTGGCACGAAAATGTTTTGTGGCGTGCTTGTTCTTGGAAGAATCACAGCAGCCCACATGACCGCAGATTTCACACAGCCGCAAATGCACCCAGGTATCGCCCATCTTGACGCACTCCTCGCAAGAGTGCGTTTTTGGCTTCAGGTGACGAATCTGCTCGGTATGTGTACAGGTCTCGGCCATAATTTCTCCCTCTTAGTTTATTGCGGCGCTTGGATGGGGATCCTCACGGCAAAGCGCGTGTCCCCTGGCACGGAATCCACGGAAATCTGGCCGTGCAGGCCGGTCACAATGCGATACGCAAAGTCGAGCCCCAAACCAGTGCCATCGCCAACTCCTTTGGTCGTGAAGAACGGCTCGAAAATGCGAGGCTTAACCTCCGGGGGAATGCCCGGGCCATTGTCGGCGATTTCCACGAGAATGAAATCATTCTCGCGTGCCGTGCGGATGCGCAGCTTGCCGTTGTCACCCATGGCGTCGGCGGCATTGTCGATCAGATTCGTCCACACCTGATTGAGCTCGCTTCCGTAGGCCATGACCTTCGGCAAGTCCGGCGCGTAATCGCGCGTGACCGCGATGCCACGCTTCAGCTTGTGATGCATGATGGTCAGCGTTGTCTCCAGGCTCTTGGTGATGTCTACTTCCTGCAGCCTGGCCTGGTCCATGTAGGAATATTCTTTGATGGCCTTGATGAGGTCGGAGATGCGCGCGGTGCTGTGCTCGAGCTCGTCGGCGATGCGCTCCATTTCCAAAAGCGTGGCAAAGCGCATCAGTTCCGGGCCGAGCGAAGCGCCCGCCGCTGTCGCTAAGGTGGCGAGATGCGCGTCCGTAACGTTTGCCTCGGCGAGAAGCGGCGCGAGCTTCCAGGAATCGGCGACGTGGCGGCCTTCCAGCCAAGCTTGAATTGCTTCTTCTCGCTCGACGCGCTGGAATTCGTCTTTGAACTGGGGAGGTTTCAGGGACGCGCGAATCTCCTCCTCGCGCTTTGCCAGTTCCGCGCAGTTTTCTGGACCGATGGTCGAGGTGCGTCCCACCTCGCGGAGGCGCGCCAGACAATCGCGAAGCGCTCCGGCGGAACGGCGCGCCGCTGCCGCTGGATTATTCAGCTCGTGCGCAAGACCCGCGGAAAGTTTGCCCAGTGCCGCGAGCTTTTCTCGCTCTTGGCTGACCACCGTGAAGCTTCTTACGCGATCGGTCAGCACCCCGACCAGGCGCTGCGCGAGTTCCGGCATGCGATGCAACATCTCCGGAAAGTCTTTCGAGTTCATGGCCAGGGCGCGCACCGGACGGACGGCGCGTGCTGTCAGGGGCACTTCTTTCATTCGCGAGAAAGGAAGGTAGCCGGTTACGGCCGGCGCTTGCGCCGAATAGGTTGGACCGTCAACCTCCGCCTCCCGCCGTCCACGTATTTCGCCTTCGAGCATGACTAACATCGTATCCGCGGGAGAACCTTCGCGTGTTACGACCTCGCCGGCCTCGACTCGCCGCTCCTCGGAGTGCACGATAAACCATTCGAGGTCGGCGTCAGAAAGGCCCGAGAATGCCGGAACCTTGCGGAGATCCGCGATCAGCGCGTCTACGCGGGCCTTATCCGCCATTTCGGTCATGCGGTTCGCCGCCTTTCCACATGCGCCATGCTGAGTTTGGAGGCGTGCTCATTGGACCTTGGCCAAGTATTGATGCATGAACTGCACGACCACCGCCCCTTCGCCGACTCCCGATGCGACGCGCTTCACCGAGCCGTGGCGTACATCGCCAACCACGAAAATTCCCGGCACATTCGTTTCCAGGAGGCCGGGATCGCGATCTAACGTCCAGCCCTCTGGCCGTTTGCCCTCGGTCAACAGATCCGGACCGGATAGGATAAAGCCGCGCTCGTCGCGTCGGATCAAGCCGTCCAGCCATTCCGTGCGAGGCTGCGCGCCGATAAAGATGAACAGGCTGCTGGCCGGCAGCTTCTCGCGTTCCGCGCTCCCCTCGTGCTGAATCGTGATTTCGGAAAGATGCGTGTCGCCGTGCACTTCCGCAACGCTGGTTTGTGTCCGCACCTCAATATTCGGCGTCTTCTGGATCTGCTCGATCAAGTAATGCGACATCGTACTCGCCAGCGAAGTGCCGCGCACCAGCATGATCACCTTTTGCGCGAACTTCGAGAAATGCATGGCCGCTTGGCCCGCGGAGTTCGCGCCACCGATGATGTACACGGTTTCGCCGCGGCAGGCAATCGCTTCCGAAGCTCCGCCCCCGTAGTAGACGCCGGCTCCTTGCAACCGCTCCATTCCCGGTACGTCGAGCGTCCGCCACTGCACACCCATGGCCAGCAGCAACGCGTGGCAGGAAATCTCCGTCCCATCCGACAGCTTGATGTGGCGATAGGGGCCGTCTATCCGCAGCGCTTGCGCCTCTTGCGGAGAAAGAATCTCCACGTCGAAGCGTCGTGCTTGCGCCACGGCGCGGCGCGCCAAATCGCCGCCGCTCAAGCCGGACGGAAATCCCAAGTAATTCTCGATGCGCGAGCTCAAACCCGCCTGGCCCCCCGGAGCTTCCCGTTCCACAATCACGGTTCGCAGGCCTTCCGACGCGCCGTAGACCGCCGCGGCCAAGCCTGCGGGACCGCCTCCGATGATTGCCAGGTCGTAGAAGTTCGTTTGCGCCTTAGTGTGCAAGCCAAGTTTGCTGGCCACTACCGGAAACGGCGGCTCGGCCAGGCGCTCACCATCGGGAAAAAGGATGAGCGGCAACGTCTCCGCTTCCGGGCCAAGCGACTCGATGAGGCGACGCACGTCCGGATCCGTGGCGGCAATTTCGATATCAATCCACTGGTACGGCACCTGGTTGCGTCCGAGAAAATCACGCAGTTCATAGGAACGCGAAGACCAGCGCGTGCCCAGAACGCGAATCCCCTCATAGAGAGGGCGAAATTGCGCTGCCCAGTCGTGCAGCAAATCGTCAAGAGCCGGAAACAGTTTTTCTTCCGGCGGATCCCACGGCTTCATCAAGTAGTAGTGCACGCGCGCTTCGTTAATCGCGTCGATCGCCGCATTGGTGTCGGCGTAGGCGGTAAGCAACGCGCGTTTCGCCTGCGGGTGAATATCCATCGCTTGCGTGAGAAAGCCGACTCCGTCCATCTGCGGCATGCGCTGGTCGGCCAGCAGCAGCGCAACCGGGTTGTTGCGTGCTTTGAGCTCGCGGAGGGTAGTGAGCGCCGCACTGCCAGAGTTCGCGCGCATCACCCGGTAGCGCTCGGCATAGTGCCCGCGCAGGTCGCGCTCGATCGCGCGCAACACCTCCGGATCGTCATCCACCGTCAACATCACTGGCTTTGGCATAGCACTCGGATGAAATACGCGGCCCTTTGGTTACTTCCGTTCACGAGCCAAGAATTGTTTTCCCAAGGTCCCGGCGCCTTTCCGCCGAGCCGAAGGATCTCAACTGTTGCTCTACCCACGCCTCGCTTTGGCTCACTGCTCAAGCTACAATTTCGAGTTATTCATGTCCAGCCCGCTCGCCTCCGCGATCACCGACCTCTCCTCGAGCGATCCCGTCATGCGCTCCGCGGCCGCCACGGAGATTTATCGGCGCGGGCGGGCGCCGGCAGATCGCGCCGTTTATATCTGGTGGACGAATCCAGAGTTCGCCGCGCTGCTCGGCGCGAGTCCGGCGGTCACAGTTGGCCTCGCCGTGAAGCGCGAAACGTTCGCGCGCATTCGCCAAGCCAACGAGTCGCCACCCCTCGCCAAGGTCCCACCCGACCAGGACGCCGAGGAAATCGAGCTCCACTTTCCAAACGATATTTCCCTGGACGTGTTGACGACGCGCGACCCGGAGGGATCCGGCGCGGTTGCAAAGTTCCTGGCGAAATTTGGTGAAGGTGTGCAACAAGTGGAATTTCGCTGCAGTAACGTGGACCGCGCCACGCAAATTCTGTGGGCAACCTTTGGCGTGCAAGCGGTCTACCCGCAGACGCGTCCGGGCGCGAACAACACACGCGTGAATTTCTTTCTGATTCCCTCACCCAAATCCGGCAAGATCCTAATCGAGTTGTACGAATTGTAAGCGGCGCTCAGGCGGGCGCAGAGTTCTTCCGGCTGGCCTTGTTAGCGCGGCCGCTGGCCGGCTCCGGTTCGCTCGCTAACTCAACCCAGGCACGCAGCACTTCGCCAACACTCCAAGCCTGCGCAATGCACCCCTTCGGCGCAAACGGCGCGTCGCCATCGAAAATCTCTCCCAGCGTGCCAAGCCCGTATCGCTGCATCGCCGGCCCCAGTCCCTCCAGAAACCGCATCGCGGCGACGCGATCACCGTAAACTCGATGATGCGCCAGCGCAAAAGGCCCAAGCAGCCAGGCCCACACGGTGCCCTGATGATAGGCAGCGTCACGTTCGCGCGGTCCGCCCGCATAGTGCCCCTGATACCCGGCTTCGGTCGCCGCCAAACTGCGCAGCCCGTATGGCGTCAGCAGTTGCGCAGCGCAGAGGTCGACAACCGCTTTCTGCTCCTCAAGCGACAGCGGACTAACCGGGAGCGAGACCGCGAAAATTTGGTTCGGGCGCAATGAAACATCGTTGCCAACACCGGGTGCGTCAATCACGTCGTAGCAGCATTGCCGCTCGCCATTCCAAAATTTCCCGAAGCTATCCCGCACTCTTCTGGAGAGCGCTTGATACGCATCACTCGGCACTTTCAACGTTCGCGCGAACTGCATCATGGTCTCAAGCGCATTGATCCACAGCGCGTTAATCTCCACGGCTTTACCGATGCGCGGCGTCACCACCCAATCCCCAACCTTGGCGTCCATCCACGTGAGCTGCACGCCAGCCTCGCCTGCGTACAGCAAACCATCGGCCGAGTCGACATGAATCTGGTAGCGCGTGCCTTTCACGTGCGCCTCGATCATTCCAGCCAGCACCGGGAAAAGCCTTTCCAACATCTGCATATCCTGTGTAGCCGCAAAATATTGCCGCACGGCCTCGAAATACCACAGCCCAGCGTCCACCGTGTTATATTCCGGCTTGCCCCCGGCGTCTGGGAAATTATTCGGCAGCATCCCGCCGTCGACGTAATTTGCAAACGCCAGCAGGATCTGCCGCGCCACATCGTAGCGCCCCATTGCCAGCGTCAATCCCGGCAGCGCGATCATCGTGTCGCGGCCCCAATCCCCAAACCAGTGATACCCCGCAATGACGCTGCGCCCGTCGCCTTCATCCGGCAACGCACGCTTCACGATAAACTGGTCGGCCGCGAGCACAAGCTGCCGAATCCAGTCCGGGGACTGGTCGGAATTCGCCGCTTTGCTTCGCACATTTCCGTACGCAGCAAGTTTGGACTCATAAGCCGCGCGCTGCGCACGCGCTACCTCGCCATCCAGGTCTGCTTTCTCTTCTGTAGTCGCCACAATCGTAACGCCTTCCCCGGCTCGTAGCTTCGCTCGAAAAAGCCCAGCAAACAGATCGTCTTCGCGATCGTCCAACCCGCGCTCTCGTTCCGCCGGAAGAAAACAGTCCCGATACCACTCATTCCGCGCCTCGCAAGTCGCTTCCCTGCTCTGCAAATAAAACGGCACGGCCCCATCGAATGCCACGACTTTAATCCCGTGCCCGACCGCATCCACGCGCATCTTCCAGTCGCCCGCATGCGTCGACCCATGAAAATCGCGGTAGTTCACCCACGCCTTCCACTCCATCTCGATCGCCGCGCTCCCCTCCTGCAAAACGTATTGCACATACGTCGTGTTCGTGCCCTGCTGCATCCACACGCGCTTCTCCAACCGCGCAGCCCCGAGCAGGTATGTCCAGACGGGCGTCGTCCCCTCCAATCGAAATCCCTCAATGTATTGAAATCCCTTCGGTTCCACCGCGCCGCTCGCCCAACGATGCGTCGCGAGCGCAAATTCCGCCACACCGCAACGCACAATCTCATCGATCCATGCGACCATCTGCGTGCGCCCCAAAGGCGGCTGCAGCGCCGCAATCAACAGTCCGTGATACCGGCGAGTCATCCCGCCCGCGACCGTGCCCGAAGCGTATCCCCCAATTCCGTTGGTAACCAGCCACTCGCGCGATTCCGCCGCCTCCAAATTCCCGTAAATTTCCCGCCCCAATTCCATCGGCGCGCCCATCGCCATTCACCGCAACCACTTCGTCATCAAATGCCGTCCCTGATCCGCGTACCCCGCTCGCCGGTAAAGCTCCGCCGCGCCATCGTTGCCACGATCAACTTCCAGGTGCACCGCGTTCACTCCCAACTCCCGCGCCTTTTTCTCCATAAATTCCATCGCGCGACGCCCCAATCCTATCCGCCGAAACTCGGGCTCAATGTACAGCTCATCGACAAACGCGTCGCGCCCCCGAAACTCGAAACTGTAGCCGAACGTCAAGATCACATACCCGACCGGCTTTGCGTCGAGCCAAACCAACCACGCTTGCCCAAGCTCCGCGTCACCAAGAAATTTCTCGAGCGCTGTCCGCACCTCGCCTTCGTCAAACGGAATAGCCGGCGCATGCTCCGCCAAACTTCGCATCATGCGCAGCAGCGCGGGCGCATCCAGCACCGTTGCGTCTCTAATTTCTGCCGCCGCGCTCTTATTCACCGCTCTGCTCAATCAATTTCGCCACCAGCCCAGTCCATCCCGTCTGGTGGTTGGCGCCAATTCCCGCTCCGTTGTCCCCATGAAAATACTCGTAGAACAGCACCAAATCCTTCCAGTACGGATCGCTTTGAAACAGCTCCGTCCCTCCAGCCACTGGCCGCCGCCCATCTTTCCCGCGCAAGAAAATCCGAATCAGCCGCCGCGAAATCTCCGCCGCCACCTGCCACAAATCGGTTTCGCTGCCCGACCGCGTCGGGAACTCGACTTTAAAATCCTCGCCGTAATAGTGATGAAACTTCTGCAGCGACTCGATCAGCAAATAATTCACCGGAAACCAGATCGGTCCCCGCCAGTTCGAGTTCCCGCCAAACAAGCCTGTTGTCGATTCCGCCGGCTCGTAATCCACTCGGCTCACATGACCGTTCACGGCCACTTCGTACGGATGCTCCGCGTGAAATCGCGATAATGCGCGTACGCCGTACGGCGACAAGAACTCCGATTCGTCCAACATTCGTTCCAGCACGCGCTTCAACTGCCCTCGGCTGACTAACGAGAGCAGCCTCCGCACGCCTCGCGCCGAACGCTGCGTCATATCCACGTGCTCCGGCATATCCGCATGATTGTCCATAAACCATTGCATGCGCCGCTTGAATCCCGGCAAGCGATCCATGATTTCCGGCTCCAGCGTTTCCACCGCAAACAGCGGAATCAATCCGACCATCGAGCGAATTTTCAGAAAGTGCTCCTTGCCGTTCGGCAACTGCAGGACGTCATAATAAAATCCGTCTTCGTCGTCCCACAACGACCGGCCGTCCGTGCCCCTGTCATTCATCGCGTGTGCGATGTGCACGAAATGCTCAAAAAATTTGCTGGCCACATCCTCATAGGCCGGGTCTTCCTTGGCCAATTCCAGCGCAATCGCCAGCATATTCAGGCAATACATGCCCATCCAGCTCGTGCCGTCCGATTGTTCCAGATGCCCTCCGGTGGGAAGCGGTGCCGAGCGGTCAAACACTCCGATGTTGTCCAGCCCCAAAAATCCGCCCTCGAATATGTTCATGCCCTCGGGATCTTTACGGTTCACCCACCACGTGAAATTCAGCAGCAGCTTGTGAAACACTTTTTCCAGAAATCCGCGATCCGCCACGCCCCGCAATCGCCGCTCGATTTTGTAAACGCGAAACGCCGCCCACGCATGCACCGGCGGATTCACATCACCGAAAGCCCATTCATACGCGGGCAGTTGCCCGTTCGGATGCATATACCACTCACGCAGCAGCAATATGAGCTGTTCCTTCGCAAAATCCGGATCAATCAGCGCAATGGGAATCGTATGAAACGCCAAGTCCCACGCCGCATACCACGGATACTCCCATTTATCCGGCATCGAGACGACGTCGTCGTTATACAGTTGCGTCCACTCGTGATTTCGCCCGCTCAACCGCTCCTTCGGAGGCGGCGGGCCCGCGGGATCGCCGTCCAGCCACGTGCGCACGTCGTAGTGATAAAACTGCTTGCACCACATCATTCCCGCAAAGGATTGCCGCATCACCAGCTTCGCATCCTCGGACAACTCTTTCGGAACGCGCGAATCGTAAAACTCCTCGGCCTCTTTCTGCCGGCGTGCAAACATTTCCTCAAAGCCATCGTCAAAATCGTTCGTGCCCGGAACGCCTTCCGCTCGTTCGGCATGTCCCGGTGCGTTGATCCCTCCCACCATCGGCGATCTGTTGTCCATCGCGCCGAGCGGCTCCATATCTGTCAACCGCAGTTTCAGGACGACCGACTGTCCCGCACCCAGCACCTCACGATACAGCGCCGCCATCTTGGTCCCCGCCTGCTGGGAATTTATGGCCGTTTTATCGTCCTGAATCACGTAAGTATGAAATGCATCCTTCACGAACGAGCGGTTTGTCCCGCCAAACAACCGCTGAAAATTCGTTTCATTTTCGGTGAACAGCAGTTCCGGCTCGCCCGCGCACAACAACCAGCGCTTCCCGTACTGCCAGTGCTGCAATTCCGTGCACACGCTTCCCGGCACGTCGGTAGCAATTCGTGCTGACGGGCGGCGCGCATCCCTGCCCCACGACCAGGTATTGCGAAACCACAGAGAAGGTAAGAGGTGTAATGTCGCTGCTTCCGGCCCGCGATTCACGGCCGTGATGCGAATCAAAATGTCTTCCACATCAGCCTTCGCATACTCGACAAATACGTCGAAGTACCGGCTCTCCGCAAACACTCCGGTATCCAGCAGCTCGAATTCCGGCTGCTCCTTCCCTCTCCGCCGGTTCTCTTCCACCAATTGTGTGTAGGGGAATGCCGCCTGCGGATACTTGTACAGCATGCGCATGTAGCTATGCGTCGGCGTCGAATCCAAATAGAAGTATTGCTCCTTGACGTCCTCGCCGTGGTTCCCCTCGTGGCCGGTCAGTCCAAACAGCCGCTCCTTCAAAATCGGGTCGCGCCCATTCCACATAGCCAAACCAAAACAAATCATCTGGTGCCGGTCGCAAATGCCGCCAATGCCATCTTCGCCCCATCGGTACGCTCTGGAGCGCGCATGATCGTGGGGAAAATACTCCCACGCGGTTCCATCCGCGCTGTAATCCTCGCGCACCGTTCCCCATTGCCGCTCCGAAAGGTATGGTCCCCACCGTTTCCAGTGCTTCTTCCGGGTACGCGCCTCTTCTAGACGGACGTCCTCTATTGTCTGTATTCGTGCCATGAGCCGTTAGATTCGCTCCCTCCCTCAAAAGAAACATAATGTTCCCACTTTTCGCCGCGTTCCTTCGCCGCCTCAGAAAAAGCGAGTGCCCCTCAAGATACCGCGTCAGAGGCAAGAATTGTCACCATGAGGTCCCGCCGTGTTTCAGCCAGGCCCGCATCGAATTGAGGTGTCCTGCAAATACGACCAATCGCTTAGACCGAAAGATTGTCATCCTGAGGTCCCGGCGCCTTTCAGCCGGGCCGAAGGATCTCAACTGTAGCGATCCTTCGCGTTGAATGAACATTTACAACCGCCCGTAAAAAAACACTTGACAATCACTACTGTGTGTCATACAGTGTGTGTGGCACAGTGGACGGTGCACAGTATGACCATCGAACCCAACCTCTTCGAGAACATTCGCATGGAGCTCCGCCGCGGCTCCTTGGTCCTCGCCGTCCTCGCCCAACTCCGCACCGAGCAGTACGGCTACACCCTGCGTAAGGCTCTCGCCGAGCATGGCATGGCCATCGACGAGGGCACTCTCTATCCCCTTCTCCGCCGCCTCGAAACCCAGGGTCTGCTCGTCAGCGAATGGCGCGAAGAAGACAAGCGCAACAAGCGCTTCTACGTCTTGTCCGCCGATGGCAAAACCATGCTCAAGCAACTACTCGCCGAATGGAAAAGTATCGATTCCTCGTTGAACGGAATTGTCAGGAGGTAGCGCCATGTATTCACGCTTTCAACACAATGCCTCGAAACTCTTGCCACTGCTCGTGCTTGCCGCTCTCGCCATGAGCGCCGGGCCGGCCGCACTCCTGCACACCGTCGCGGAGGCGAGTCGTCTTTTCGGCCAAATCTCCCGGGAACTTTGTGAATTGGGCCTCGTGGTCTTGCGCGTGTTCGGAATATAAGGAGCTGTTATGCAAATTGTCGATCGCTATCTCCAATCCGTGAAAACCTGCCTTCCCGCAGCACAGGCCGACGACATCATCAAAGAGCTTTCGGAGAATATCTCGTCGCAAATCGAGGACAAGGAAGGCGACCTCAACAGGCCGTTAACGGAAGCCGAAGTCGAAGCCATCCTCAAGCAACATGGCCATCCTCTCGTGGTTGCCAGCCGTTATCGCCAGGAGCAGCGCAACGTCTCCTTCGGCCGCCAGATCATCGGCCCCGCTCTGTTCCCCTTCTACATCCGCGTGCTTGAATTCAATCTGGGCCTCACCAGCGTAATTGTCCTTACCATATTCGCTGCCCTGTTTGCGGGTGGTCAACCGATAGGCAATTTTCTGGAAGTCTTCTCTTATCAACTCTTGATTCAATTTGCGATCGTGACCCTGATCTTTTGGGTCATGGACCGGCACTTCACTAAGTTTCCGGATCGCTGGGACCCACGAACGTTATCCAGAGTTCACCTTCCCGCGCTGACCGCCGGCGACGATGGCCCGCGCATTCCTCGCGCCAAGTCGGCCTCGCAGCTGGTAGCTATGTCTGTTGCACTTTTTTGGCTTCGCGCTGTCCGGCACTCGCCATTCCTCATTTTCGGCCCTGCGGCGTCATTCCTGCATTTGTCACCGGAGTGGAATCAACTCTATCTGCCCATCTGTGCCCTGATCCTGCTGGAAATGATCAACGCGGGCATTACTCTAGTTCGCCCCGATTGGGTTCGCTTTCACTGGCTGATGCGCATCGTCGGAAACGTGGGCAACCTGATCGTCGCTTTTTTCCTGATCACCAGCGGCAAGTCCGTCGTGACGGTTACTTTAAGCGGAACTCCCAATGCCGCGCACGTCGCGCAAATCGTAAATCAAACCATTTCCTTCTGCGTCTGGTTCGCCGTGCTCACCATCATCGTGCAGCTCGCGAAAAATGTCCGGCGGCTCATTTCCAGCCAGCATCTCGGCACCCTCGCCGCCGCAAAACGCCCCGGGTGAGTGCGCCTGGCGTGAATTCCTGCAGTCATCGATTAGAAAAGAAGGTGCGAGGCATCGCGAGCAGCTTATTTTGCGGCCAGCTGCACCTCAACCGTACCTCCGTCCAGTTGTTCTTCCGTACCCCGCCTGCTATCTTGAACCGTGAACCCCGCACAAAACTCGATTCAACCTCCGAAAAACGACCCCTGCCCGCTGACCGGAAGGCTCCGCAAAACTGAGTCGACCCTCAGCCCCTCGAAAAACCCAAATCCTCTTTCTTCTCTGCTCTTGTCTCTGCGTCGGCTCTGCGTTCTCTGCCTCTCAGCGTTATCCGTTGCTGTCGATTTGCTTGTCCTTTGTTTTCAAAAACTTACAAATCCCTCTTTCCGCAACTCACGTGTTTTCACATCCATACAAAACCCTAGGGGGTGTGGGCCCTTCCTTTCAATTCCATGCTCACGAGCCAGGGTTCACGGGACAAGTCATGCCTTTTCATTTGTTTGCCGCCTCTTGAGTGCGTTTGTCGCGCTCGCTCCGTTTGTTTTCAATCGTTTGCGCCCTCTTTTCAAAAATCACCCGGGTGGGGGTACCTCCGGCACGATCTCAGACGTCGCGCCGCTTCGCTGCGCTCCCCAGTCCCGTTTGTGCGAGGCCGCCTCCCGTTATATCCTCGGACCCAGCTTGAACATGAGGTTCCCATTCCCATGAGTCCCCTCTCCTTTCTCTTACGAGGTCTGAAGGTTGCTGCTATCGCAGCATTCGTTGCCCCCCTCCCTAGCATCGCCGCTCAGGAACGCGGCGACAACACTCTCCGCAAGCTCAACGAATCCGTAGACGCCCTCATCAAAAAAGTCTCCCCAAGCGTCGTGCAGATTCTCGTCACCGGCTACGGCCCTATTGAGTCCGGCGACCGCAGCAACACCGCTGTCGTCATCGGCCGGCAGCGCGCCATTGGCTCCGGTTTCGTCATCGATCCGGAGGGCTACATCATTACCAACGCGCACGTGGTCACCGGCGCGCAACGCGTACAAGTGGTTGTGCCTGAAGGTATGTCCGACGTCTCTTCCCTCCAAGCCATCCTTTCCGCGCGCACCAATATCGTGCCCGCTCGCGTCGTGGGTGTCGCCAAGGACATCGACCTCGCCTTGCTCAAGGTCGATAACGTAAAGCTCAACGCCCTTTCCCTTGCCATGTACCGTAATATTCGCCAGGGAGAGGTCGTTCTCGCTTTCGGCAGCCCGGAGGGCTTACGCAACACGGTTACCTTCGGCGTAGTTTCCTCTGTAGCCCGCCAGATCGATCCTGATTCTCCGATGGTTTACATCCAGACGGACGCACCCATCAATCCCGGCAACTCCGGTGGCCCCCTCGTCAACGTCGACGGCGACGTCGTCGGCATCAACACCTTCATCCTTTCTCAGTCCGGCGGCAATGAAGGCCTTGGCTTCGCCATTCCCAGCAGCGTCGTCAACGTCGCCTATCAGCAGCTCCGCAAATTCGGCCACATTCATCACACCCAGATTGGCGTCGGCTTGCAGACCATTTCTCCCGTACTCGCCGCCGCCCTCAATCTGCCGCGGAGTTACGGCGTTATTGTTTCCGATGTTCTTCCCGGCAGTCCCGCCATGGCCGCGGGAGTACGCATCGGAGATGTGCTTCTCACCATCGAGGGCCGCATCGCGGATAGCGTTCCTTTCGTTTCTTTCCGCCTGATGTCCGTTAGTGTGGGAGCCAAGGTTCATTTGGAAGTTTTGCGCAACAAGGAGCGCCTGGCTTTCGATATTCCCGTAGTCGAGCCTCCGCACGAAATGGATCAGATTGCTTCTCTCGCGGATCCGGAGAAAAATCTGGTCCGCCCGCTGGGCTTTATCGGCCTTGAAGTCGACCAGAAAATTGCCGCCATGGCCCCGGATCTGCGTGACCCCTTTGGAATCATCGTTGTCGCTCGCTCCAGCGAAGGTAGCGACATTCCACTCACTGCCGGCGACGTGATTCGCAGTTTGAACGGGCAACCCATGACCACCCTGGAGCGCCTCCGCGCCGCATTGGCCGCTCTGCAGTCGGGCGCGCCGGTAGTTCTGCAAGTCCAGCGCGACCAGCGCCTCCTTTTCCTGGCCTTCACGCTAGATCAACTATGACCATATGCAGGTGCGCAACAGGCGGCGCACCTTTTGGCAAAGCGGTAGAAATTAGCTGAGGTCTTGTCTTTATCTTGGCGGCAGAATTTCACGGAGGCTCTATTCAGCCCCTTCGCCTCAACCCGATCCTCAACACCGACAGCTACAAGCTCACGCACTGGTGGCAATACCCTCCCAATACGCGCTTCATTTATTCCTATGTCTGCTCCCGCGGCGGTTTTTTCGATCACGCGCAAGTGGCCGGCCTGCAATACATCGTAAAAGCAAATTTCGCGGGGAAGGTCTTCACCGGGGAGGACATCGAAGAGGCGCGGCGCTTCGCGGAAAAACATTTCTCCAGGAATCCGAAATGCTTCAACCATGCCGGGTGGAAGAGTCTCCACGCAAAATATGGCGGCGTTTTGCCTTTGCGAATCAAGGCCGTGAAAGAGGGCTCGCTCGTCGGCGCGCAGAATGCGCTTATCACCATCGAAAACACCGACCCGGAATTTTATTGGCTCACGAATTGGGCGGAAACCGTTTTGCTTCAGGTCTGGTATCCGGTAACCGTGGCGACCTTGAGCCGCGCCATCAAACAAGCCATCGGCGAAGCCTTGGTGCGCACTGGCGATCCGTCGCTCTTGCCTTTCAAGCTGCACGATTTCGGCTTTCGCGGCGTGAGCAGCCGCGAATCCGCGGCCATTGGCGGCGCGGCGCACCTATTCAATTTCCTCGGCACAGACAATCTTGCTGCCATCGAACTCCTCCAGCAGTACTACGGCGCGGACATGCCCGGCGTCAGCATTCCTGCCTCCGAACACTCCACCATGACCGCGTGGGGCAAGGATCACGAGGTCGATGCTTTTGAAAATGTCCTCAACAACGTCCCAGAGGGAATTGTTGCGTGCGTCAGCGACTCTTACGACATCTACAACGCCGTGCGCAATCTGTGGGGCGGCAAGTTGCACGACAAGGTGATGCACCGGAAAGGCGCGCTGGTCATTCGCCCGGATAGCGGCGACGCCGTTGCCGTTTTAGAAGAGATTTTCAATATCGCCGCCGAAAAATTCGGCTACGAAGTGAACCGCAAAGGCTGGAAGGTGATCGCCCCGCAAGTCCGCTTCATCCAGGGCGACGGCGTCAACTTCCACACCATTCAAAACATGATCTTTCAGCTCACTCGCAAGGGCTGGTCCATGGACAACTGGAGCTTCGGGATGGGCGGCGCGCTACTCCAACAAATCAATCGCGACACGTTGCGTTTCGCGCTGAAGTGTTCCGCCATTGATGTCAATGGCCAATGGCACGACGTCTACAAACAGCCCGTCACAGATCCCGGCAAAGATTCACGTGCCGGAAGATTCATTCTCGTAAGGGAGGACCAGGAATTCGTGACCATCAAAATCGATGGTGCGGCTCCCGCCCGCGCGGATGACCAGCTCGAAGCCGTGCTCGAAAATGGCGTGCTGCGCCGCGACCAAACACTGGACGAAATTCGCGCCATCGCCGCAAGCTTTGACACTCACGAAAAAAAACCGCCAAGCGCTTCTGCGACTTGATGAGGTTGGCCCGCCGATCTAAAGGCCGGAGTAGGTTTGCCGGCGGAGGAATTGGCCAGACCCGGGGCGGCCGACGAATTTTCCGGATTCGATTATTGTGCGGCCGCGGGAGAGAACCGTGCGAGGCATCCCTTTGATGCGAATGCCCTCGAACATCGAATAGTCAACGCGCATGTGGTGCGTTTTCGCGCTGATGATCTCTTCCTGCTCGGGGTTGAAGATGACGAGGTCTGCGTCAGAGCCGACGGCGATGGTTCCCTTGCGCGGATACAGCCCGAAGAGCTTGGCGGGCGCGGTGGAAACAATTTCGACGAAGCGGTTGGGGCTGAAACGCTTTCCGTGCACTCCGCCGGTGTAGATGAGGCTCAGCCGATGTTCGATTCCGGGACCGCCATTCGGAATCTTCGTGAAATCGTCCTTGCCCAATTCTTTTTGCTCTTTGAAGCAGAACGGGCAGTGGTCCGTGGACACCACTTGCAAAGTATCCTTCGCCAAGCCTTGCCAAAGTTTCTCCTGATGCCATTTTTCGCGCAGGGGCGGCGTGAAAACGTACTTTGCGCCTTCAAATCCAGGCACATCCATATTTTCGAGCGAAAGATAAAGATATTGCGGGCAGGTTTCCGCATAAGCGGGCAAGCCGCGGTCGCGTGCTTCACGAACTTTTTCGAGAGCTTCATTGCACGAAAGATGCACGATATAGACCGGCGCGCCGGCCATTTCCGCAAGGGCGATGGCGCGGCCGGTAGCTTCGGCCTCCGCGGTAGTGGGTCGCGTCAGCGCGTGATATTTCGGCGCGCGCTTTCCCTCCGCGAGCGCTTGCTGCACGATCACATCGATGGCGCCGCCATTTTCGGCGTGCATGCAGATCAGGCCGGAATGCCTTGCGGCCTGGCGCATGGCGCGAAAAATCGTGGCGTCGTCCAGCATGAACACGCCGGGATAGGCCATGAAGAGCTTGAAGCTGGTCACGCCCTCGCGAACGAGCTGGCCCATTTCTTCGAGTTGCGCGCTGCCGAGGTCGGTGATGATGCAGTGGAACGCATAATCCGCGACGGCTTTGGAATGCGCTTTCTGCATCCAGGTGTCGAAGGCCTGGCGCAGGCTCTGTCCTTTGTACTGGATAGCAAAATCAATCAGCGTCGTGGTGCCGCCAAAAGCAGCGGCGATCGTGCCAGTCTCAAAATCGTCGGCGCTAGTCGTGCCGCCGAAGGGCATATCGAGATGCGTGTGCACGTCGATGCCGCCCGGAAGCACGAGGTGGTGGGCTGCGTCGATTACGTTCGTGGCGTTCTCGATGGGCAACTGCGCGCCGATGGCTGTAATTTTGTCGCCGGTGATGCCAATGTCGGCCACGGATGTGTCCGCGGCGGTAATCACCGTGCCGTTTCGAACCACTGTGTCAAAACGCATTCTTGAGCCTCGACCTACGCCGTTGATTTAGAGACGGCACTTGCGAACTGCGGAAGAACGTCGCGCGCGTAAATCTCCAACGTTTTTTCTTCCTCGCCGCACATCAGATAGATATTGAATTGCGTCACGCCGACTTTCCGCAGCGCTTCCAGCTTTTTGCGGTGCTGCTCGATGGGGCCGACCAGGCAGAACCGGTCTATGACTTCGTCGGAGACGAAGTCCGCATTGTCGCTGCCGACCTCGCAATGATGGAGGTAATCGTATTTACCGCGATTCTGCACGAAAGAGATGAGTGATTCCGGCAACTCCTCGGGTTTGTACTTAGAAATCAGATCCATCACGTGATTGGAGACCAGGGCGGGAAACCAGCGCACACGTTCGCGGGCAAGTTTCAAATCGTCGGAGGCCCAAACCGGAGCGGCGGCCATCACCTCGATTTTGCTGGGATCGCGGCCAGCTTCGCGGGCGCCTTCGCGCACGAAACCGAGACACCATTCGATGAGATCGGGATCGGCGAACTGCAGGATGACACCGTCGCCGATGCGCCCGGCAGTGCGCAGCGCTTTGGGGCCGTATCCGGCCACCCAAACAGGCGGAACGCCACCGTTGGCCCAAGGAAAGCGAGTGCTGACTCCATCGAGTTCAACCGATTTGGAGGCGTTCAGTGAGCGAAACACGCGCACAAACTCCTCCAGATTGTCGAGCGTGGTTGGCTTTTTACCGAGCACGCGGCGCGAGCTGTCGCCGCGGCCGATGCCGAGCTGCATGCGCCCGTGGGAGAAAACGTTGAGCGTGGCGAACAAGCTGGCGGAAACGGTGACATCGCGCACCGCGGGATTGGTCACGCAGGTGCCGAGGCGCATTCTTTTCGTGCTCCCGGCCATCAGGGTGAGCAACGGGAATGGTTCCATCCAAATGACGTGGGAATCGAAAATCCAACCGTAGGTGAAGCCAGCGGATTCGGCCTGGCGCGTGAGGCTGACGATGCGGTCGATGGTCAGGTCGGGCTTGATGGTGATGCCGAAGTTCATGTCACTCCTCTTAGTCGGCGGCCTGCGCGACCGGCTGAGCTTGATTGACTTTCGTCAGCGCGAGATAGGCTACGAAGCTGACCGCAAAGCCGACGAACCAGGCGTAATTGTAGAGAATCCGCAGCGGTGGAAGTAGCAAGCCGATGAAAGCGACGGCTGCGCCAGCGGCGAGCGCGGCGATGGCTTGCCAATGGAAGCCGCCGGAATATTCATATTGTCCGCCGCGCAGATATAAATCTTGAGGCGTCAAGTGTTTCTTGCGGACGATGAAGTAGTCGCAGATCAAAACTCCGGCAATGGGGCCGAGAAATCCGGAATAGCCGACCAGCCAGCCAAAAATGTAGCTGCCGTAATTGGCCATCAGCTTCCAAGGCTGCATGGCAATGCCCACGAGGCATGTGATCAAGCCGCCAGTACGAAAGCTGATGCGGCGAGGTGAAAGATTCGAGAAATCGTTGGCGGGAGAAACCACGTTGGCGGCAACGTTGACGTTGAGCGTGGCCATTAGTAGCGCAAGCATGCCGATCACGACGGCGAAAGGATTGCCCAGGCGCGAAAGCACCGCAACCGGATCCCACAAGGCCTGACCGAAAATAATGAGCGTGGCCGAGGTCACGGCGATGCCGATGAAAGAATAGAAGGTCATCGTAGCAGGCAGGCCGAGCGCTTGGCCGATCATCTGGTCGCGCTGGCTGCGCGCGTAGCGCGTGAAGTCCGGAATATTGAGCGAGACGGTGGCCCAAAAGCCGACTACTCCGGTGAGCGAGGGGATGAAAAATCGGAAGAACTCGCCGAAGGTCTGGAATTTCGATGGCGTCGCGAGCATGGGGCCGAAGCCGCCGGCTTTGCTGCGCGCCCAGAGAAGCAACGCGGCACCTATGAGCAGCAGAAACGGCGCGGAGATGCCTTGCAGAAACCGAATCGTTTCAATGCCGCGCAAAATCACCACAACGTTGAGCAGCCAAAACGCCGCAAAGCAAAGAGCGGGGCCGTAGGTGAATTGGCCCCAACTTGGCACAAGGGCGACGAGCATGGCATTGATGGCTTCGCCGCCGATCCAGGTCTGAATGCCGAACCAGCCGCAGGCCACCAGCGCGCGCAGAAGCGCCGGAACATTGGCGCCGAGGACGCCGAACGACGCACGAGCAAACACCGGAAACGGAATTCCATACTGCGCGCCAGCGTGCGCGTTCAGGAGCATGGGGATGAGCACGAGCACGTTGCCGAGAAAAACCGTGAAGAGGGCCTGCTTCCAGTTCATCCCGCCGGCAATCATGCCGCTGGCCAGCATGTAGGTGGGAATGTTGACGCTCATCGAGATCCACAACGCGGCGTAGTTGTACGTGCGCCAAGTGCGGCGCTCGGGAGCGACCGGCGCGAGGTCTTTATTATACAGCGAGCTCTCGCGAATGGATTCTGCGGGCACCGCGACGGTGAGAGCGCCGGCCACCTCAGTAGATGTTGGATTCACGCTTGCGCCCGGTGAAATCGATGTACACGGCTTTGAGCTCGGTAAAGAAATCGATGGCGACGCGGCCCATCTCGCGCATCCCGACGCCGGTGGCCTTCATCCCGCCGAAAGGCATCTGCGCCTCGCCACCCACCGTGGGCGAATTCACGTGGGTGATACCAGTTTCGATGCGATCGATAAATTCAAAAATCTTCGCGGCGTCGTTCGAATAGAGCGAGCTGGAAAGGCCGTAGCGCACGGAGTTGGCGACGTGCAATGCTTCCTCGAAATTGCGCGCGCGGATGATGGAGAGCACCGGGCCGAAGATTTCTTCCTGGGCGATCGTGGAATCGGGCGCGGCGTGATCGAAGATCGTGGGCGCGACGAAGTAGCCTTTATCGTAAGCGCTGCCGGTGAGGCGTTCGCCGCCAAGCTTCAGGTTCGCTTCTTTCTTCCCGATTTCGATGTAGTGCAGATCAGTTTTTAGTTGCGACTCATCGACAGCCGGTCCCATGTCGATGCCCGGCTCGAGTCCGTTTCCAGTGCGTAGTTTCGAGGCGCGCTCCACAAGCATTTGCACAAACTTATCGGCCACGGACTCTTCAATGATGACGCGGCTGGTAGCGGTGCAGCGCTGGCCGGTGGAGGCAAAGGCGCCGAACACGGTGGACTCGACGGCGAGCGGAAGATCGGCGTCGGAAAGAATCACGAGCGGATTCTTGCCGCCCATTTCGCACTGGCATTTCTTCATGCGCCGGGCGCCTTGCGCATAAAGCTCGCTGCCTACTTCGTTCGAACCAGTGAAAGAAATGGCGCGCACATCCGGATGCTGCAGCAACTCATCCCCGACTTGGCTGCCAGAACCGACGACCATGTTGAGCACGCCGGCTGGAATCCCTGCTTGCTCGAAAATCTGAATCACTCTCGCCCCGGTGAAAGGGGTGAGCGTGGCTGGCTTGAAAATTACGGCATTTCCGGCAACCAACGCCGGAGCGATTTTCCAAACAGGAATGGAAACAGGGAAATTCCACGGTGCGATCGCGGCCACGACGCCAAGTGGCTGCTTCAGCGTGTAGGCGAAGTTCTTTGGCAGCTCGCTGGGCAGCGTTTCGCCGCCGATGCGCCTTCCCTCCCCCGCCATGAACTCCAGAATGTTGATCGATTTCTGGACTTCACCGAGCGCATCTTTCAACGCCTTGCCTTCTTCACGCGTCATTAGCCGCGCGATTTCGTCTTTTTGCTGTTCCATCAGCAGCGCGGCTTTGGCGAGAACGCGGCTGCGTACAGGAGCGGGAGTATCGCGCCAACCAGGGAATGCGGCGCGGGCGGCGGCGATTGCTTCGCGTGTCTCGTCGCGCGTGGAGAGCGGCGCGAAGCCGATGATTTCATCGAGATTCGCGGGATTGCGGCGTTCGGAGGTCTTCGTAGCGGAAGACTCCACCCACCGTCCATTTATGAAGTTGCGGCAGGTTTGCGAAGTTGAGACAGCAGTGGCCATGATGTGGTCCCCTTTGGTTGGCAACGGTTAATCGGCCGCTGCGGCATTCTCCGCCGCGCGCGTTCGCGTGATTTCGCCGTAAGACTCCGGGCGGCGGTCGCGATAGAACTGCCAGGTATCGCGCACCTGTTGAATCTCATCCAGGTTCAATTCCGCGACGAGCAGCTCGTCTTTGTCGCGGCTGGCTTGCGCCACAATTTTCCCGCGCGGATTGCAGAAGTAGCTCTTGCCATAGAACTCGCCGATCTTCCAAGGTTGCTCGGTACCGACACGATTGATGGCCGCGACAAAATACGCATTGGCGACGGCATGCGCGGGCTGCTCCAGCTCCCAAAGATACTCGGAAAGGCCGGCAACAGTGGCGGACGGATTGTAGACAATCTCCGCGCCATTGAGTCCCAGAATCCGCGCGCCTTCCGGAAAGTGCCGGTCGTAGCAAATGTATACACCGACCCGAGCGTAGCGCGTCTCGAAAACGGGATAACCGGCATTCCCCGGCGTAAAATAGAATTTCTCCCAAAATCCCGGATGGCAGTGCGGGATATGATGTTTGCGATATTTTCCGAGATAGCGCCCGTCCGCGTCGATCACCGCCGCGGTGTTGTAGTAAACGCCGGCCATTTCCACTTCATAGATGGGCACAACTAGAACCATCTGATGCTTCTTCGCGAGCTTCTGCATGCGCGCGATCGTTGGACCGTTCGGCACACGCTCGGTCAGTTCATACCAGCGGGTTTGCTGCTCGGCGCAAAAATAGGGGCCGTAGAAAAGTTCCTGCAGGCCCAGCACCTGCACTTTTCTCTTGCCGGCATCGGCAATCAATCGTTCGTGCTTGGCGATCATCTTTTCTTTGATGTCACCCAGCGAAACCTTTTCCGGCGACCACTCGCATTGCGCCTGAATCAGGCCGCAACGTACATTGCGAGGCATACGCACCTCCTGCAGGCAGGCGAAAAGTTTACTCCGCGGTGGGAAAGCTCACAAGGACCGAGCGGGATAGCGGATACAGACGGGAAAAAGGGACCACCCCCCGTTCACGTAAAACTCGTCGCGTGCTGTATGCCAGCCAGCTACACCTCAATTTCGTTAGAATAGTACGTACCTTCCGCGGCTAAACATCGGCTCCAACAAGGGTGCCGGTTTCATTCGGAACTGCATTTGGCCAATGTCGTGGGATACGTGATATGAGTGCGCTTCCACTGGCGGCGAGCGTCGTCCGAAAGTTTTAGTTCCCAGTGCTCGTCCTTAGCAATGAGGAAAGGAAGCTCGATCTCCAGAAGTTGATCTCCAAGAATCGTTTGGTAAAGACGTGCCAGAGTTTCTTGTGATTTCAACTTAGCCTTGGAGTTAACACTCAGAGCGACTAGTTTCCCGTGCCAGGCAGCTGTGCTGAGAATTTCGCCTCCAGACTTCCCGGCGATCTCAGAGAGCTCGACCGGACCGGACAGCTCCATGGGAGTTCGGTCGCGATCATCCACTTCATTGCGAAGCAGCACAGCAAAGAGCCGCACGGAGGTTAAGGCAAGGTGCTGCCTTAAATCGGCGGCACTATGCTTGCTGGCGTTGTCGTCGCCGTCCGTTAAAACGTAAAGAGCATCTGCGGAACTGGGACGTTCCAGGAAGTGCAGTCCCGCTAGGATAGCGTCGCGAAGAGCAGTTCTTCCCTTCACGTTCGCCTTTACGTAGTTGTGATCACCAACAATTTGCTGCAGCTTGTCGCCGACAGCGGAATTTCCCTGAGTGAAATCAACCGCCTCGGTGACGTCGTTGTTAAATATCAGCAAGGCGATTTGCGACCTTTGGCGGTTCGCTTCGAAAAAATGTCGAGCCAGCGCAAATTCCAGAGCAAAGAGAGGAGGCTCGCCAGCCGTGCGGCGCATGCTCCCGCTGGCGTCTAGGATAAGAACTAATCTATGAGGGCGCGGGTCGGGCGCGAGTGAAAGTATCTTGATGGGTTGTCCGTGAACCCTCGCCTCGAGGTCAGCAACCGAAATATTTTGAATCGGAAGATTCTGCTCGTCGCGGAGGGCAACTGGCAAGGCCCGTCTCAGGCAAGAAGAATCCTGCGCCTCTATTGCTGTTGTACAGAGCGTCAAAATCAAAAAACGAACTATGCATTTCCCAAAGGAACTAACGTGGTAGATCACCAATGAATTTCAACCTTTGATTTAACGTTCCGCATAATGTACATCCACTTTGACCTCTATGTCAGCCGGCTGTCGGGGGTGGTCCCTTTTTCTCGTCTGTATCCGCAATCCCCACAAGGACCGAGCACGACCGCGACGACCACGGAAGTTGTGCACCCAGGGAAAAAACATAATAAGATGCTCGGTCGAGTTCGGAGAGTTCGCGCGCATGAAGACGATTCAGGGACCGGCGATTTTTCTGGCGCAATTTGCCGGGGACAATGCCCCATTCAACAATTTGGAGAATATCGCGCAATGGGCTGCGGAGCTTGGCTACAAAGGCGTGCAGATTCCTTCGTGGGACGCGCGGCTATTTGATTTGAAGCGCGCCGCGGACAGCAAAACGTATTGCGACGAGGTGCGCGGCATATTGTCGCGCCATAGACTGGCGCTTACGGAGCTTTCCACCCATCTGCAGGGACAACTTGTCGCGGTACATCCCGCGTATGACATTGCGTTTGACGGGTTCGCACCGCAGTCCGTGAAGGGAAACCCGCGCGCCCGGCAAGCTTGGGCCGTCGAGCAGTTGCAGTTCGCCGCCAAAGCCTCCGCGAATCTCGGCTTGCGTGCACACGCCACATTTTCCGGCGCTCTTGCCTGGCCGTATCTTTATCCGTGGCCGCAGCGCCCGGCCGGACTGATTGAAACAGCCTTCGACGAATTGGCCGCGCGCTGGAAACCAATCTTGAATGCATTCGACGCAGCAGGAATTGACCTGTGCTTCGAGATTCATCCCGGCGAAGATCTCCATGACGGCGCCACCTTCGAACTGTTTCTCGCGCGTGTGAACAATCATCCGCGCTGCAACATCTTGCTCGATCCGAGCCACTTCGTTCTGCAGCAGCTCGACTATCTCCAATACATTGACCTCTATCACCAGCGCATCAAAATGTTTCACGTCAAAGACGCGGAGTTCAATCCCACCGGGCAGCAGGGCGTCTATGGTGGCTATCAACCGTGGATCAATCGCGCCGGACGTTTTCGTTCGCCCGGCGATGGCCAGGTGAATTTCACGGGGATTTTCTCGAAGCTCACGCAATATGATTACGACGGCTGGGCCGTCCTCGAATGGGAATGCTGCATCAAGAGCGCCGAGCAAGGCGCCGCGGAAGGCGCGCCGTTCATTGCGCACCACATCATTCAAGCTGCCGGCTCTTCGTTCGATGATTTCGCGAAGTCCGGCGCGGATCAAGCCGCGAACCGGCGCATGCTGGGTCTAACGTAAATCCAGAGCATTTAGAGGAAACGATGATCTCAGGAACAACCGCAGGTGAAGGAAAGCGCCGCATCCGATTGGGAATGGTCGGCGGCGGACCAGGCGCGTTCATCGGCGCAGTGCATCGCATCGCCGCACGCATGGACGATCATTACGAACTCGTGGCGGCGGCGTTGTCTTCTGACCCGCCGCGCAGCCGCGCCGCCGCGCAAGATTTGCACATCGCGCCTGATCGCGCCTACGGCAGCTACACAGAGATGGCTCGCGCCGAAGCCGCCCGACCGGATCGCATCGAAGCCGTCGCCATTGTCACACCGAATAATCTGCATTACCCGATGGCCAAAACTTTTCTCGAGGGTGGATTTCACGTCATCTGCGACAAGCCGCTTACGACGACCGTCCAGGAAGCGTTTGACCTCGCCGCAATTGTGCGCCGCACCGGCCTGATTTTTGGCTTAACGCACAATTACACCGGCTATCCGATGGTTCGGCAAGCACGCCTGATGATCGCCGAAGGCCAACTGGGAAAAATTCGCGTCGTGCAGGTCGAATACGCGCAAGATTGGCTCGCCACACCTGTCGAGCAAACCGGGCAAAAGCAAGCCGTATGGCGCACCGACCCCGCCCAAAGCGGCGCCGGCGGGAGCCTCGGCGACATCGGCACGCACGCTTATAACATCGCTTGCTTCGTCACGGGCCTGCGCTGCCGCGAAGTTGCCGCGGACGTTTCCATCTTCGTTCCCGGCCGCCGCCTCGATGACAATGTGCAACTCATGCTGCGCTTTGCGGAAGGAGCGAAGGGTGCGCTGTGGGCCAGCCAAGTCGCCACCGGAAATGCTAACAATCTCCGTTTACGCGTCTACGGAGAAAAGGCCGGCTTGGAATGGCACCAGGAAGAGCCGAACACCCTGCAATTCGCAAAGCTCGGCGAACCACCCGAGACGCTGCGCCGCCCTTGGCCCGGAGGAAATTCGCCCGCCGCCCACGCCAGTCGCATCCCCGCCGGCCACCCGGAGGGCTATCTGGAAGGTTTCGCGCAGCTCTACACCGATCTAGCAGAGCAAATCGAGGCCCGCCGCGAAAATCGCAAGCCCTCTCCTGCGTCGCTACTCGTCCCCACCGTAGAAGACGGTGTAGACGGCATGCGCTTCATCACGGCCACACTAGAATCGTCGAAGCGGAACGCCGCCTGGGTCGACCTCACTTCAATTTCCAGGTGATTTGGCTGGGAGGCCTGGACACTTGCATATCCATCGACGATGGGGCGCTTAGCGGGCGACGGCAGCACTGACCTGCCGCGTCGTGTTCAGCGCTAGCGACTTGACGGATCAATTGCGGCCGGAAGCCGCTCGATGCGTATGGCGCTCGTTTCCGTGTGACTTGGGTTCTTTCCTGCTAAACAAGTAGCCGAGGCGTGAGAACGTCCACGAGGCCGATTCGGCGCAACAATTCCGCACGTACGCGGTCGCTGACCATGTTCACAACTTCGGCTCCATCCTGCGTGGGATCGACGTGAACACGGAAAGGACGCTTTCCAAATGGAGCATCCACAATTTTCACGATTGCTTCCCCAACCGCAGCGGCATCGGCGTCCGGCGGAACAATCGAGGCAAATCCCTTCATCACATCATCTGCAAAACTCTTGTACGGTCCGTTGTCATACTCGGCGACACGCTGAGTATCGGCAGGCCTGCCCGAGTGAGCGAAATGGTTTGTTCCTCCTGTAAATGCACCGGGAACGACGATGGAAGTCTCGATGCCCCAGCGCGTAAGTTCACGAGCGGACACCACCGCCAGGGCTTCCATCCCGGCCTTCGCCGCAAAATACGGTGCAAGGTAGGGAGGAGTACCACCGGCCGAGCTGCTGCTCGATACCCAGACCACCAATCCCTGCTTTTGCTTCCGCAACTGGGGCAGAGCGGCCCGATTGACGCGCTGCGTGCTCAGAACGTTCACGTCATAGAGTTCCGCGAGCTGTTCCGGGGTGAACGCCTCGAGCGGGCCGAACACCATGTGGCCCGCGTTGTGCACCACCACATCAAGACGACCGTTGTCTTCGATGATTTTCGTTATCGCCGCATTCACTGACGTATCCGATAAAACGTCAAGTTCGACCGTGCGCAGATCCGCTTTGTTGTCGGCCGCAAACTTCGCGACCTCTTGCACCTGACCCTTATTGCGACCGGAGGTGTCGCGCATGCTTGCGTACACAACGTGCCCCGCTTTAGCGAGCGCCCGTGCCGCAAGCGCACCGAAACCGCTGGAAGCTCCTGTGACCACGATTACGTATTTCACCGCTGCTTCTCCCTTCCTTCTCTTAAGTAAGGTCGCTATCAATACACAAAGCCGCCGTTGGGGCGCACCACCTGGCTGTTGATCCATCCGCCCTCAGAACCAGCAAGGAATGACACTACATTTGCCATGTCTTCTGGCATGCCGAGCCGTTCGAGCGGATTCATCTTCTTTAATTCGTCGATCCGTGCGTCGCTCTTACCCTTCAGAAACAGGTCTGTTTGCACTTGGCCCGGCGCCACCGCATTGACCGTAATGTTTCTGCCACGTAGTTCGTTGGCAAGCACATGGACCAACCCCTCGACTCCTGCCTTGGAAGCGATGTAGCCACCGTAAGTCGGGAAGGACTTGGCGAGAACGCTGCTGGAGAAAGCCATGATGCGCCCCCCATCCGCAACATGCTGCGCCGCCTGAGCGAATACCAGGAACGTCCCGCGCAAGTTCGTCGCGATCACCTTGTCGAAGGTAGCCACGTCTCCGCCGGCAATCGGAAACAGCGGCATGATGCCCGCACAATGAACCACCACATCAAGCCTGCCGAAGGCTTCCATCGACTCTTTGAAGAGCCGCTCCACGTCTGCGGCAATCGCCACATCTGCTTGCACAGCGATGCCCTGCCCCCCTGCCGCCTTGATATCCGCCACTAAAGACTGCGCCGGAGCTGCTTTCCCGGCGTAGTTCACCACGACCGCAAACCCGTCTTTCGCGAGCCGTTCGGCGACGGCGGCCCCAATGCCGCCAGATGCTCCGGTGATAATTGCTGCTCTTGCCATAGATTTTGTTTTTCCTCTCTTTTTCCGGATACGACGGAGGCTCCTGCCGCCGCCAATCCCTTTGCTATCCCTGCGCACATGCCCTTTGAAGCTCCCGTGACGATTGCAACCTTAACGTCTAAAACGCCCCATTCTCTTTTTCCCCTCGTTTGTAGCATCGTGGTGAAAACACTACGTGCGGCCCCTGCGATGCTGGCCCCACTGTGTCAGCCGGTGGTGATACTTTCGATGCTAGAAGGATCGCGGCTTATCGTCGTGGTGCTATACCAGGACTGTACCGCCATCAACGACAACGGTCTGCCCAGTAGCGAATCCTTCCTGCATCAAGAACAGATAGGCTTGCGCGATCTCGGAAGCTTCGCCGACTCGGCCAACAGGGAGACTGTTGCCCACACTCTCGTATAGACGTTCCCGCTCCGATGCACTCATGGTCTGCCAGAGGTTCGTGCGAACGACACCGGGAGATACTGCATTAACCCGTATTGGTGCCAACTCGACCGCTAGAGCTCGGGTTAGTGCTTCGATAGTTCCGCAGACACTGGCCGCAATTACCCATCCTTTTTGCGGGCGCTGGCCGGCGATTCCGGTTGTGAGCACGATAGAACCCTCCTTGCGGATATGTGGGCTTCCGTACTTGACCGCGGCGAGTGCGGCCCAATAGCGCAACTCAAAGGCGCGTCGGGCCTGTTGGAGGTCCGTCGTAGCAAGGTCGCGCAAATGCAGGCTATCGCCGGCGGTGAATACCAAATGATCGAAAGCGCCAAGCTTCGCAAAGAAGGTTGCAACGGCTCGTTCGTCCGAGACGTCGACCGCCTGCCCCTGTGCTTCTCCACCGATACATTCAACCGCCTTCTGAACTCGTTCCGCAGTGCTGGAGACGATAACGACCTTGGCTCCTTGCGAGGCCGCCTGTTCCGCCACGGCCAAACCAATCCCCGACGACCCACCCACCACGACCACCCGCTTCTGTTGCAAATCGTTTCCCCGTCGCATTGAATTCTCCTTGTGCACTCTTCTGACTTACACAGTTACAGATGACCAGACAACGACAGAGGCAGCTCGTCGTAGAGACTTAGGGCAGGAACTTGTAACCAGAGCTATGGACCGTATGAAAGTGCTTGGGATGGGCAGGCTCTGTTTCTAGTTTCTTGCGCAACTTGAAAATGTGGTTATCGACAGTCCTTGTACAAGGATAGTTCTCGTATCCCCACACTTCATTGAGGAGTTCGTCCCGTGAGATCACTCTCCGCGGGTTTTTGATCAGATATGCGAGCGTTTTGAATTCCTTACATGTGAGAATAACGGGCCGACCATTGCGATGAATTTCCATCGTTGAAAAACATCCCTTCACTCCCCCAAACTCAAACGTGTCTGTGGCGTTGGGATTTCTCAACCAGGCCTTCGCTGCATCCAGCGGTAAGCAGACATCGCTGGTGTCAATGAGGCCAGTGCCGGACTTATCGGGTCCCGGCTTTTTCTGGGTCGTCCTATCATGAACAGCCGATTTCGGAACAAGCACGATCACCGGCAAGAAACGCGATAGCTTTCGAAACTCTTCCGGGATGGCAGAAACTGGCACGGACGCCAAGTCTTCATTGAGGAAGTGCACCGGATTTGAATCGAATTCGGTCTTGGCTTGCGCAAAAGGGGAAATTGCCGCCTTGATTGTTGCTGTCATTGAGATGCCTCTTTACTCAGCTTGCCTGGCACAGTTGGAGCTGCCGACACTTTGCAGAAAGGGCATTCGATGCAGCGCGATTTTCGCGTGAAACATCCGCGTCTTTACTGCCCCGGTCGAAATCCCCAGAATTTGTGCAGTTTCTCTGATTGAGTGTTCTTGTAAGTGGATGAGCTCCACAACGTTGCGAGCACGGGGCCTTAGCCTTGAAATGGCTGACTTCACGATCCGTTTCCGTTCACGAAGGGAGCAATTCTCTTCCGGATCGGGAGCGTCGTCCCGAAATTCTCGTTGCGCTACGGGTTCAGACCACGGGTTTGGCTCGTCTAAGGCAACTTCTCGCGCTCCGCGGTTTTTGCGAAGCTTCATCAAGGCGGCATTAATCGCAATGCGGGTCAGCCAGGTTGCAAATTGGGATCTTCCATCAAAACCCTTGAGATGGACGAAAGCATTCAGAAAGCACTCTTGCGCTGCGTCTTCCGCGTCTTCACGGTTTCGTGTGATCCGACGAGTCACACAGGAGACTTGTTTCATATGACGTTCGCAAAGCTCTCCGAAGGGAGCTCTTCGCCCACTTTTGGCGGCCGCGATCAACCGCTCCTCGCCCCAGGTTCGAAGATCGCTAACCGTTGAGGTATCGCTCTGCACCGAGAAAAATGTAGTCATCACCACAATGGACTTCCTCCTTCAAACCTGAGCCGCAGCAACGTCGTCGTTCCCTCAATCTTCTTCTCTGTCCATCCACTCGCGGACGTACGCCGGACAGTTCTCAAGTTTCATCCCGTCCCTCTCGCAACTCCTTAGGAACTTCACTGCGTCACGATCCGCCAGCCTCATCTCTTGCAAGTCGAGAATGATGCTTCGGTAGTCCGTATCGAAAAGCTCCTTCAGCTCCGCAACCTGCTCCGCCTCCATGCGCCCGCTTAGAGTAAAAACCGTGAATCCCCGCCGCGCTGATCGCTCGATCCTCAAGGTCATCGTTATGTTGTTTGGCCCAATCAGCGGTAGCGTTGCTGCATTGTCGCCATTGGCGGCTGTCGGTTGAAGAAGATGCAACACGGAGGCCACATGCAAAGCACTGAAACGAAAGGCTTAGAGGAGAAATTGGATGACGAAACTTCGGTAAGTGCCGGATTTTCGGGAGTCAAAAGGGAATCGCGGCTATTGCTCCGCGATAAACTTGTGCTTCTTGATGTTCAGCTGCTTAATCTTCGAGTCCAGCGTCGAACGGGGAATTCCAAGCTTCGCTGCCGCACCTTCTGGGCCCGCAACTTTCCCTCTACTTTCCGCAAGGGCAGTTTCAATAATCCTTCTCTCCTGATTCTGTAGAGTGTCTGGCAAAGGACCTGCTAATTCCTGCCGGGGTGGCTGCACGCCTGTCAACCAGGCTTTTTCGATCCAAAAAGTGTCGCCGCTGCACAAGATCACCGATCTTTCAACAATGTTCTGCAACTCGCGGATATTTCCCGGCCACGCATACGATTGGCACCGCTGCAGCGCATTCGTGTCGATTTTGCGAATTTGCTTGCCGGCTTTCTCTGCGAAACGTTTAACGAAGTATTCGACCAACATCGGAATATCCTCCTTCCGTTTGCGGAGAGGAGGCACCTCAATCGGGAAAACGTTAAGCCGGTAAAACAAGTCGGCTCGAAACGTTCCCGCGGCAATGGCTGCCGTTAAATCACGGTTGGTTGCGGCTATGACGCGAACGTCCGTGGAAAGAATTCGGTTACCTCCCACTCGTTCGAACTGCCGCTCCTGGAGTACTCGCAGCAACGCAATCTGGGTCTCTGCCGGAAGATCGCCCACCTCGTCTAGAAAAATCGTACCGGAATGAGCCAGCTCAAAGCGGCCCTGTCGGCGCTGCACCGCGCCAGTGAAGGCGCCTTTCTCGTGGCCAAACAGCTCCGACGCGATCAAGGAGGAAGGAATCGACGCACAGTTTACGCTGATGAACGCCTGTCCGGAACGTTTCGAGTGCTTGTGTATAGCGCGAGCAATCAATTCTTTTCCGGTGCCGGTTTCGCCCGTGATCAGCACCGTGGAATCGGTGGGGGCCACTTTCACAATACTGGAGAGCACGGTTTGCAGCGCCGGTGAGGCGCCCACAATTTCCTCAAACATGAATGCCTGATCGATTTGCTCCCTCAGCGCAACGTTTTCGTCACGGATCCTCTCCTCGGCCCGCTTGCGATCCTCGATATCCGTCCCAGTCGCGTACCAGCGAATGATGTGCCCCTGGTCGTCGCGAAGGGGGTTGTAGCGGACAAGAAACCACCGATAGTTACCGTCTTTTCCAAGCATTCGTTGCTCAAGTTCAAAAGGCTGGCCGCGCGCGAGACCCTCATCGCGCTCCTCGCGCAGCCTTTCCAAATCCTCAGGGTGGAAGACCCGTGGGCGCTGGTCTTCTCTCTGCACGTCCTCCAAAGTGAGACCGGTGTAATCGAGCACTGTCTGATTTGCATAAACGGCTGTCCCATCCGGGCGCAACACGTAAATATAACTGGCGATGGCGTCGGTCATCCGC